>Ga0134105_1001039_pt1 | contig 22627 bp, 15 predicted proteins | sample 16_3_2metaG_FD_94457 | JGI IMG/M metagenome (GOLD analysis project Ga0134105, IMG submission 94457) | Switchgrass degrading microbial communities from high solid loading bioreactors in New Hampshire, USA - 16_60_3.3_214_A3 metaG | ecosystem: Engineered > Bioreactor > Semi-continuous > Anaerobic... | reverse complement strand
GAAAAAGCATCATGCAAATTATCGATAACACTTTTTAATTCTTTCTCATCTTTCCATATTCCATCGTTATCCTTATTATAGGATAACCTGAGAATGTATGATGTTCCTGGGTCACTACTGATAAACCCATTATATGTTTCAATAAATAATTTACTGCATTGGACATCCGGTGGATATGAAATATCTTTTACTTTTACCGGAATCAAAGCATTAATGTTTTTTACCAGTTTGACTCTATGAGTGGAAATACACAGATTCACGTACTCAGACCAGTAATCTGAATCTTCAACATGATCAAATATCCAATCATACATCATGAGCATTTCCAACTCACCCTTTTTCCCTTCTAGAAACGTACGACTGCAATTGTCCTGATATACTTCATCGATTGAAAATGGATTGTTGTTATATCTATGATTATATCGATTAATATGGTAATGCGTTTCAGTTTCCCTTGAATACTTTCTTTCTATATACCGTTCATTGTATTGCCATATATAGCTCTCTGTAAATTGGATTATGTTAACCTTGTATTCCTTGTATGTATTTTTTATCCAAGCTATCAATGAATCATCGAGATATCTATGACTTGAAAAAGTAGGTTTTTCGGTTTCATTATCTTTAATCTCTTGCGCTAATAGTATTAAGTCCTCTTTATAATTATCAACACCGGTTCCTTTTACTTTTGAGCTATTACAAAATGCATCAACTGCATTTTCGTAGTCTTCTTTACAATAAAATAAATGATAATATTTCAAATCCGTAATATAGTTTTTTAATGTACGATCTATACGGCTTTTGTATTCTTTATAATAACGGAGTATAAAATCCTTGCTTTTGGGGTAGGTGGTTCCAATTTCTTGATCTATTTTTAAGAGAGTTTGTTCATGTTTGATTTTTTCATAGTCATAGGTTTCAGGGTTAAGGTAGTTATTAAAATAATCCATAACATACTTCAATACCATCGTCATGTTTTCCGCATGATTTTGGAAATTAAATTCATCCAGCTTGTCCTTTCTCTTCATCTGTGAAATATACTGCTCAACAGTAAGCATACCTTACCCTCCTTGCCTGACAGTAAAAGCAATACAGCTCATCTAATTTCGTGGACTTCATAGTTTATCAATTCTTGTTCATTCCGACTCTTTAGTTATTGACATCATCTATTATAACATAAATTTCTCCAGATTTTTGGATTGTTTTACAATGATTGTTGACAGAATAGTATACCCATTGATAAATAGGAGTCCTTAAAAGAAACACTGACCCTTCAATTGCCACATCTAAAGATTCTTTATTTTAAAGAAGGTTTGCAATGTGCGGAGAAAAATAAAAATGCTCGTTTATTCTTTTAAAAAAGCTTTTTTTCAGTTGTTGCAATATTGTTGTACTTTTTAAGTATTTGTGTAATAGGCATCTTAACTATAATGTAGACTCATTTACTTCAGTGAAGTCAATCTAAAAATACAAAGCAATCAGATAATATCTAAAAATCTTATTTATAAATTAATACATTAACCTTACTTATATAGTTATATAAAAAGAGAACGCCAGCTTAAAAGTCCGACATTCTCTCATCATTGCCTAGTTTAAATTTGCTTCACACTGCGTAATATAGACATATCTATACACTCTACTCCTAGAACTGCGTAAGCATGTCTACACACTCGAGGTCTAACACTACGGAAACATCAATTTTATCTTGCAAAACTTTATTTCTGAAGTCTTCGCCATCTGTTGTAAACGTAGTAAATTTCGCAAAGTGCTGAAAACTCAGGATTTCTAAGTATCTTTCCTTTGCATTCCTATTACGCACTCCACATGTGTTGTCATAGGAAACATATCCACTGGCTGCACATCTACAGGTGCATAGCCCCTGTCCGCAAGATACCGCAGGTCTCTTGCAAGTGTCGCGGGCTTGCACGACACATACACGATGCGCTCCGGTTTCATCCTCACCAGCGTGTCCAATAGTTTCTCATCGCATCCCTTGCGTGGCGGGTCCACCACCACCACATCTGCTCTGATGCCCCTGCTGTACATCTCCGGTATCACCTTCTCCGTTTCACCTGCGTGGAACTCTACGTTTTCCACGCCGTTCAGCATGGCATTCCTACGCGCATCTTCCACAGCCGCTTCCACCACTTCAACCCCTATTACCTTCTTTGCTTTCTGCGAAAGAAACAAAGATATCGTACCTATACCGCAGTACAAGTCAAATACAGTTTCATTCCCTGTAAGGTTTGCATATTCCAAAGCTTTAGCGTAAAGCACTTCAGTCTGTACCGGATTCACCTGAAAGAAGGAAAGGGGCGATATCTCAAATTTAAATTTGCCTATGTAATCTGTAATGGTATCTTTACCATATATACATATATTTTTATCGCCAAGTATAACATTACCCTTTTTTGTATTCACATTAAGCATAATGCTCTTAATTTCAGGCATTTCTTTCGTCAGCATACTAACAAGCTCATTCTTATGAGGTATCTCCGTACCGTTAATCACAAGAACCACCATAACCTCACCTGTTTTAAAGCCTGTTCTGCTCATAATATGCCTGATGAGCCCTTTATGCTTTTGCTCATCATATATGCTTACATTGTACTTTTTTATATAACTGCTAACTATCTTCTTAACCTTGTTACCCATTTCATCCTGTATTTCGCAATTCTCTGTTTCAATTATATTATGGCTCCTTGGAGCATAAAAACCAATGGCATGCCCATTTGGTGTCATTCCTACGGGAAACTGAGCCTTATTTCTGTAATTAAAAGGATTCTCCATACCTATAGTCGGATGCACCGTCAAGTCTTCGAAACCGCCTATACGCTTCATATTCTGCATCACTAAATCAGTCTTCACCTCAAGCTGAGCCTTATAATTCAAATGTTGTAGAGTGCATCCTCCGCATTTTCCAAATGCACTGCACAAAGGTACTGTTCTTTTTTCTGAAAGTTCCTTTATCTCATTAACTTTGCCTATGGCATAACTGCTTGTCTTCTTTATTATCCTGGCATTTACAAGTTCATCGGGAAGGGCATTATTAACGAACACCACAAAGTCCCCAATTCTGCCTACTCCCTGGCCTTCATGATTTATTCCTGTAATCCGTATATCATAATTTTCATTTTTATTAATGTCCATAATTACTGCTGATCACCTTTCTCTGATGTTTATGTAACTTAATTGCAAAACACCAAATTTCCCAAGTATAGCTTTACACTTAGTTATTTGCAACTATATAATAAAATAATTATCGAAAGCTACGCAATTCATATTGGGTAAAGAATTAGTTACAAGTATATAATAAATTTAAACAAAATCCTTTATATTAGTCATTAGCTGTCAGTTCAGCAAAACAAATTAAACCTATCAATATGATTATTTTACCATATAAATATGACAATTTTATTTTTATTATTTTAATTAGTACAACCTTTCAAAATTCCTATCCCTTTGAATAAGCTATAATTCTGTAAGTTTATAAGACAGCAAAACAGAACTCCACCATGAGCTCTGAACAAGTATGCCTCTATATCTATCTACGCTTTTTGATCATTGTAATGTTTGCTGAACATTTTACAACAAAAAAAAAACAGGAGTGCCTCATATTTTGAGACACTCCCTTTTTTATACTAATTACCTACTTTGCATTACTTCGATAAATCTTTGCAAAATTGCTGCTGCCTGTGCGCGGGTAGCGTTGTCTTTTGGCCTTAGAGCTCCGTCCATGCCTACTATAATGCCGTTTTCAACCGCCCACACTATAGCTTCCACTGCATAGTTTGATACGCTGTCTGCGTCGGAGAACTTAATCAGATTAGCTTCGCTTTTGGGTGATCCGGCATAACGCCACAAAATTGATATCATCTGTTCCCGTGTAATGTTGTTGTTAGGATTGGTGCCGTCTGTGATGCCGGCATTCATTGCCCAGATTCGTGCAGCATCAAATGCACCACTGCCTGAAAAATTATTTCCATCCAAACGGCCAAGCGCAGTCCAGAACATGGCCCGGGTCATAGGGATGCTTGGTGAAAATGTATTGCTGCTGGTACCTGCAAAAAGGCCATTCTGATTGGTAAATCTCACTGCTTCATAAAACCAATCTTTTTCTTTCACATCATTGAAAGGATTGATCCAAGATTCTGGCTCTTGCTCAGGTTCAGGCTCGGTTTCTGGTTCAGGGTCTAGCCCCGGATCGGGCTCGGCAACACCCACCGCATATATATCAAAGTTAGTAACTGTAAAGGTTACAATATTCATAACCGGGTCGTATGTGCCTGGGATTTCTGTCATAGTACCGTCGCTTGCCAGATACCATACAGTGACGTCCTGAGTACTCTCTGCTTCATTCAACTCATATGGCAGGGAGACTGTGACTGATCCGCCAGAGCTTAAGATTGTATCATTGCCGGAGCTGACCATCAAGGAAAATACCTGCTTGCCGGGGAATTTTTCCTGATACTCGCTGGAAACGTCCTTCATCTCCACCTTGATTTCACCGGATGTTTGTTCGCCGATTCCCTTAAGAGCTTCGGTGTCGAATACTATCTTCGCACCATTGTCACCTTCCACAGTCAGAGTTTCTCCACTTGAAATAAGCTTATCCAGGTCTGTGCTTGTAATACTGTCGCCATTCTGGATCTCTGTAACTGGTGCAATGTATGCATCAATCGTAATAATCTGTGCATCAGATGCAAGTGTGGCACCATTGGCCTTGACGCGAACATAGTATGTTCCGCTTGCAAGTCCTGTTATTTCGCTTCCGGTACCGCTTGCCCAGCTTGAAGCTGTAGAAAGCTTATATTCCATTGCAGCTGTAATACCAATCAGCTTACCGTCGTTATTGGCTATAGTAGTACAGTCACTCTTTATTGTTGTTGGCATCGCTGCCTTGCTAACCGTTATAGTCTGAGCAATAGAGTCCGTGGTGGTAAAACCATTACCCTTACGAACCACTGATATGGTGCAGGCAGTAAGCCCTGTCAGACTTATATCGCTGCCGGATGTAATATCTATCCAGCTTCCATTACCAATCCTGTACTTCATTCCATTGGTTACACCTGAGAGTGTTCCGGTGTCCGGGCCTGTTGCTGTAAAGGTAGCGTTTGGTGTGGATTCCTGTGTGATGATGATGCCTCCGCCAGTAGTCGGAGCACTATATACGGCAATCGTAATTATCTGCATGTCTGAGGCAAGTGTTGTACTATTTGCCTTAACACGTACATAATATGTTCCACTTGTAAGCCCGGTTATGTCGCTTCCTGTACCGCTTGTCCAGTTTGAAGCACTGGAAAGCTTATACTCCATCGCAGCTGTAACGCCAATCAGCTTACCGTCATTATTCGCAATGGTGGTGCAATCTCTCTTGGTCACTGAAGGAGTTGCAGCCTTGGTAACTGTTATGATCTGTTCATCGGAGTCTATGGTTGTGGTGCCATTTCCTTTTCTCACTATAGTAATAGTGCATGCAGAAAGTCCAGTCAGATTTACAGTATCAGTATTAATATTGATCCATTCTCCATTATTAATCTTGTATTTCATGCCACTGGTCACACCTGAAAGTGTTCCTGTATCCGGACCTGTTGCTGTAAATGCAGCATTAGGCTTTTCTTCCTTTTTTATTATTGTATTTACCTGCACTGCTACTGCTGAACTTGTAGTTGATGCTACCTTTGTTCCTGTCTTGCTATTATCTGTATTGGTTACTACGCAATAGTAATATGTGGTTCCTGCTGTGCTTGTTGGTGCTGTATATGTACTGCTTGTCGCACCTTCAATTATGCTTCCTCCGTTATTACTATTGCTTGTATTTTTGTACCACTGATATGTTATTGTTCCTCCTGCAGGTACTGTTGCTGTTATTGATAATATAGCTGTACCTCCAACACTTACTGTCTTTCCCTCCGGCTGTGCTGTTATTGTTGGTGCTTCTGCATTTGTTAATTCATTTACCTGCACCGCTACTGCTGAACTTGTAGTTGATGCTGTCTTTGTTCCTGTCTTGCTATTATCTGTATTGGTTACTACGCAATAGTAATATGTTGTTCCTGCTGTGCTTGTTGGCGCTGTATATGTACTGCTTGTAGCACCTTCAATTATAGTTCCTCCGTTATTACTATTGGTTGTATTACTGTACCACTGATATGTTATCGTTCCTCCTGCCGGTACTGTTGCTGTTATTGATAATGTTGCTGTATCTCCAATACTTACTGTCTTTCCCTCCGGCTGTGCGGTTATTGTTGGTGTTTCCGCATTTGTTAATTCATTTACTGTCAGTGTCGCTGCATTTGATGTTGCTATTGCCGTTGTTGTATTCTTCGTGTTTGTTACTATACATCTGTATTTGCTTCCGCTATCTCCTGTTGTCAATACTCCTGTTGTATAGCTTGCGCTTGTTGCTCCTGCTATATCACTCCAGCTGGCTCCATTATCTGTTGATTTCTGCCACTGATATGAAAGCGTTCCTCCATCCGAAGCAATCGCTGATACTTCAAATGTTGCTGTGTTACCTTCTAATATTGTCACATCACTTGGATTTGTATCTATTGTTGGTGCAACCGCAAACGCATTTACTGTCAGTGTCGCTGCATTTGATGTTGCTGTTGCTGTTGTTGAATTCTTGGTATTTGTTACTATACATCTGTATTTGCTTCCACTATCTCCTGTTGTCAATACTCCTGTTGTATAGCTTGCGCTTGTTGCTCCTGCTATATTACTCCAGCTGGCTCCATTATCTGTTGATTTCTGCCACTGATATGAAAGAGTTCCTCCATCCAAAGCACTTGCTGATACTTCAAATGCTGCTGTATTGCCTTCTAATATTGTCGCATTACTTGGATGTGTATTTATCGTTGGTGCAACTGCAACCGCATTTACTGTCAGTGTCGCTTCATTTGATGTTGTTGTTGCCGTTGTTGAATTCTTCGTGTTTGTTACTATACATCTGTATTTGCTTCCGCTATCTCCTGCTGTCAATACTCCTGTTGTATAGTTTGCGCTTGTTGCTCCTGATATATCAGTCCAGTTTGCTCCATTATCTATAGATCTCTGCCATTGATATGTTAGTATTCCTCCATCCGAAGCACTTGCTGATACTTCAAATGTTGCTGCGTTACCTTCTAATATTGTCACATCACTTGGATGTGTATTTATCGTTGGTGCAACCGCATTTGCATCAGTTTCAGGAAATACTGCTGTTACTACTCCTGAATCAGCTTCATTTGTTGTTACTGCCCCTGCTACTGTAAAGAAGTCTGCAGGCACGCCTTTCAGTGTATACCCTTTCTTCGGCATTATTGTTATTGTGGCTGTATACACTGTGCTGCCTTTAAATGTCGTATCTGCAGGTGTCCATGATATTGTCGCTGTATATTGTGTTGTTTCATCTACAGTCATATCTGGCGTTGCTCCGGTAACCGGTATTGTTACTCCTGTTATTGTAGCTATGGTAATATCACATACCATTCGACCACTGTAGCTCGTCCAGCCGCCTGTATTGTAACCTGTTCCACCAGAAGGATAATAAATTGGATAAGTTCCGCTAAATGAGTCGCTTGCCACACTGGGAGCAGTAGTTCCTAAAAAAATGACTGAATCCGGGCTACAACCAGAGAATGCCAAAGTCCCTATAGTCTCAACATTAGCTCCTATAGTTAAAGTACCGTCAAATCCGCTGCAACCAGAAAAAGCATTATTCCAAATCGTAGTAACTGAGTTTGGTATGGCCAAATCACCAGTTAAACTACTGCAACCATTGAATGCTGATGCCCCTATAGTCTCAACTTTATCTCCTATAGTTAAAGTGCCGTCAAATCCGCTGCAACCTGAGAATGCAGAAGCCCCTATGCTAGTTACTGAGTCTGGTATGGTCAATTCACCAGTTAAACTACTGCAACCATTGAATGCTGATGCCCCTATAGTCTCAACTTTATCTCCTATAGTTAAAGTGCCGTCAAATCCGCTGCAACCCCTAAAAGCAGAATTCCCTATCGTCTTAACATTGGCTCCTATGCTCAAAGAACCGGTAAATCCGCGGCAATTATAGAATGCATATTCCCCTATAGTCTCAACTTTATCTCCTATAGTTAAAGTGCCGTCAAATCCGCGGCAACCTGAGAATGCAGAAACCCCTATGCTAGTTACTGAGTCTGGTATGGTCAATTCACCGCTTAATTTGCTGCAACCAGAGAATGCATAATTCCCAATAGTCTTAACATTGGCTCCTAATTTTAATCTGCCCTCAAATCCGCTGCAATCATTAAATGCACATTCCCCTATAGTCTCAACTTTATCTCCTATAGTTAAATTGCCGTTAAATCCACGGCAATTCCTAAAAGCAAAATTTCCTATCTTAGTAACTGAGTCTGGTATGGTTAAATCACCAGTTAAACTACTGCATCCATTGAATGCATAGATTGCAATAGTGTTAACGTTACGTCCTATGCTCAGGGAACCATCAAATCCGCTGCAACCAGAAAAAGCATAATTGTTAATGATTGTAACTGAGTCAGGTATGATAAGATCACCTTTTAATTTGCTGCAATCTTGGAATGTACCGTATGCAATAGTCTGAACGTTACCTCTTATGCTCAAGTAACCGTCAAATCCACTGCAACCAGAAAAAGCTGATTCATAAATCGTGGTAACCAAATCAGGGATGATCAAATTGCCGGTTAATCCGCTGCAACCAGAGAATGCAGAATACCCTATAGTCTTAACTTTAGATCCTATAGTTAAAGTCCCATCAAATCCGCTGCAACCAAAAAAAGCATCATCTCCTATATTAGTAACAGAATCAGGGATGATCAAATTACCGGTTAATCCGCTGCAATTTTTGAATGCAGAACTACTAATATAAGTAACTTCAGATGGAATAATCAAATTGCCAGTTAATCCGCTGCAATTTTTGAATGCAGAGTTTCCTATATCAGTGACATCATATATTAATACTTGTCCATCTTTTTCCCGTTCCACCTGAGCGGGAATTTCAAACACACCTGCAGTATCTGTAGGAATTGCTGCAGCACTGCCATCGCCAATCTGCACTGAGCCGTGCTTGCTGCCAGAAGGCTCGAACAGCACCTTAAAGGTGCATTCAACTTCTTTGCCGCCCACAGTGATTTCTACGGTAAAGATATCGCCACGGGCAGCCGAAGTTTTCACCGGCAGGATGGCGAGCAGCATACATACCATCAATAAAATACTGATCGTTCGTTTTTTCATATCCCTTATCTCCCCCTTATTAAGTATGAATTTAAATCTATTAACTTCTCATATGAATTAAATCTAAAAATTTCTCACAAATATAAACTATACACCTTCTTCCTTTGCTTGCCGAAACCCCATTAACAGAGCCGGAACGCGATTCATTGGCTTGTTCAAAATTTGGTTATAGTTTTTAGATGCTTCCCGGTATAGCATCTTGCTAGTTTCCAACATTTCAGTGACAGAGTGCATATCTGAGTCACTTCTTGCCTGTGCATATAACCTCTCGAACAGGCACAGCTGCTCATCAAGATCATTAAGGCAGTTTCGCTTTGCTGAAAGTTCGGTATATACATTCCAAAACCATATAGTAACAAATCCTGCTGCACAGATACCCGCAATAAAGTAAGCTATAAAGATAGACATACGATGTTACACCTTTCTTTCGACATATTTCGATTAAGTATATCATAAAAATCTTTAAAAAAACGTTTTTGGGCTGAATGGTAGTTTATTTTACCTGAATGGTAATTGAAATGGTTGAATATGGTTCTAAATTATAATAGAATAGTTATATAAGCAAAAAGATAGGAAGTGGAACTGCTGAAAATTATGCCTGTTATAATGATAGCCGGTAACTTCTCCAGATTGTTTCACTTCTGAAATCTTAATAACGGTATCAACGTTATTTGATAGCGAAATCTCCTATGTAACTTTTCATAAAGGGCTTGTCATCGCGTCAGGGCGATATGTGCCAGTGTCCAGATCAGCCTATCCTTATGTGCGGACTCTTATACACAGTTTATGTACTATAAGGCGAAATGACTGGCACAGGACAGGATAGGTGGTGTTAAATGATAACAACTTATATTGGACTCATACGATTTGGTTTTTCTCTGCTCTTTGGAACGGCACTTACAGTCTGTTTCGCGGGTGTAGAGTATTCCCGAAAGAACAATCTTGCTGTTGGCTGCTTCTGCATAATCCTGCTTTTTGTATAGTTCTCCTGCTGGTGGCTTTTTGGTATAGATTTGACTTCAAAAATATATCCATTTATTATCCATCTGCCTATAACTTTATTTCTCATTATTTATATAAGACGCCCCTGTTTGATTTCAATCGTAAGCGTGCTATCCGCTTACCTTTGCTGTCAGGTACCCAAGTGGATAGGCAGTATTGGAGGCGCAGTTTTCGGCAGCAGGTTTGCTGAGCATACTTGTTATATCGCAGCTGTGCTTTTGGCATATTATCTTTTAAAAAAATATGTTGCTGACACGCTTCGACAGTTATTGGAAAAATCTCCTAAAACCTGCATCCTGCTTGGAGCAGTTCCAATGTTTTATTATTTATTTGATTATATTACCACAATCTGTACTGATTTACTTTACCGAGGCATAAATGAAGCAGTTCAGCTCGTGCCAACTGTTTTTTCAATTGTTTATTTCGTATTTATCGTCATTTACTACGTGGAAATGCAAAAACAGATACATACCCAGAAAGAGCGTGATATATTGGCAGTTCAGCTAAATGGCGCCCACTCAGAACTGGTGTCCCTGCAGCAAATGCAGAAAATTGCTGCAGCTTATCGACACGACATGCGTCATCATTTTGCAATTTTACAGAGCATGGCTTCTGAAGGCAATATTAAAAAGATTAAAAGCTATCTGAATACTGTTCAATCCGACGTGGATGCAATTACCCCAATCCGCTTTTGCGAAAATGAAACGGTCAATATAATTTTGTCAACCTTTTCTATTAAATCAAAGCAGACAGGAGTTAAGATGACGGTGGATGCAAAGCTGCCAGGTTCAATACCTTTAAGTGACACTGAACTTTGCTCCCTGCTCTCAAACGGTCTTGAAAACGCCATCTCTGCTGCTTCATGTCTTGAACCGGAGTGTAGGAATATATCTGTCAAGGCTATGGTTCACAAATCTAATCTTCTGATATTGATAGAAAACCCTTATACAGGCACAGTTGCAATGAAAAATGGAATTCCCCAGGCCTCTCTTGAGGGACATGGTTATGGAACGCACAGCATCTCAGCCATCGCCGATGCCCACGGCGGTCAGGCAATTTTCAGCGCTGAGGATGGTTTATTTACTCTGAAAATCATGCTTCCACTCAGAAAATGTGATACATAATTCCTATTGGTCAAATTCTATGATAAGTAAGAAAAAAGAGAAGATGTAACAGTCCTTATCCTTCTCGGCTCAGGTATAGCCTATGTAAACGGCAATAAAGTGAAATAAGGCAGCCTTGCCTTTATAGATAATAACAGAAAATTCACACCTATCAGATTTATCGCTGAAAACCTTGGTGATATCGTTGAGATGATTGCAGCAAAATATTAGTTGTTATTGCAAGAAATTAAAATTAAGATATCCATTAAGTAGCAAATTTTAAAGGCTCAATCAGTAAAATTCTGATTGAGCCTTTTTTCAAATTTCATTGTTCATAATGATTCGGACATCCCTGATAGCATCATCGATAGTAAACAATGCAACATGGATACTTTTCTATCAGCAAGATAAATATAATCATCATCATAAATTAAGGCTTTAAATGCTTAAGATTAACAATCAGGTTCCAATTATAATTATTTCAGATTTTATTTTCAGCCACACAAACAATATATTTACCGGTCATAACCTGACGTTTCAAAGAACATCCGGTATCTTTAATCTGATGCAATATTGAGCCTCTGCTTTTATCCCATATAATAATGGAATAATCAGCAGATGTCGAAACAACATATCCCTTAAAAGAGTATACAAATGAATGTTTCCTTGCGTCCTGACTTTGTCTCAGCTTGTTTATCCTATAGCTTACTTTAATGGTCATTAACTTTAAACATCTTAACTTGAGCAAGCAGTTCCTGAGCCATATTTTCTAACTGTCCAGAAGATTGCGAAATTGTTTCAATTGAAGCCAACTGTTCTTCTGAAGCAGCTGAGATTTCCTGCATGCCCGCTGCTGTTTCTTCTACTACAGAGGAAATATTCGTGGCTTGATTAGTTATTTCCTTGGTCTGATTGTTTATCTCATCTAAAGCTGCAGAAACCTCTGAAGATATTTTCGCAAGCTCGGTAATAGAAGCGAAAATCTTATCGAAACTTTCCTTAGTATTTAACGCTGATGAATCCATAACACGAATACTTTCTTTAACTTGGTTCATATTATTAACGGTTTCATTTACTCTTACATTGATGTTATTAACAATATCTTCGATTTTTTTAGTAGAACTTCTGGATTGCTCAGCTAGTTTACGAATTTCTTCGGCAACAACGGCAAATCCTTTTCCGGCATCACCTGCGTGGGCTGCTTCTATAGAAGCATTTAGAGCAAGGAGATTAGTTTGTTCAGCAATACTGTTAATTACACCAATTATATTGCGAATCTCATCAGTCATTGTTGCCAAATGCTGTATTGATTCACCCACAGCTTTTGTGTACCTGTTGTTTTCTTCTACCTTCTGACTTTGTTGTTCAAGAGCCTTTTGCCCTTCTTTAGCAAGCTCTAATGAATCCTTTGCCTTATCTGCTGTAACTTCTGTTTTTGCTGTAGCTTGTGAAACAATGTCGCTAACCTTGGTAATAGCTTCTGTTGAACCTTGAACCATTATTGCCTGATCGCTATTGCCCTGAGCCATTTCGTTAATAGTTGCAACAACTTGGGTTAAGCTCTGGGTGGATTCTGCGGTTACAGAATATAATTGCATAGAATGAGACGCTAATGTCGAGGCAACTGTTTGAATATTGCTTACAAGCCCCCTTAGATTTTCAGTCATTGTCTTAAGATTACGATAAAGTTGACCTATTTCATCCTTTGACTTGATTTTAATATCAAAGTCTCTCAAATCTCCTCCAGCAATTGTTTCAATTGAGAAAGATAAGTCAACCAGGGGCTTTGTAAATCGCCTTGAAAAGTAAATCCCCATTAATACTACAATAATAATAGTAGCAATAAACATAATGATAGATACGTTCATGAGGACATGAGCGGAAGACATCGCAATCGAAATAGGTGTTTCTACAACAATTAACCATCCGGACAACTCATCTAAATAGTGGCTGACAATGACTTTTTCTCCCTGTATATTTGCAGTTTTCTAAGTTGTATTTTCTCCGGTAAGGCCTGACTGCACAAATTCTAAAGCGCTGAAATCTTCTTGATTTTGTACATATTCGATATCAGGATGAGCCAATACAGTCCCTTGTCTGGATAAAATATATACATTCGAACCACCCTCTGAAAGCTCTGTGACGAACTTACTGAGCTGATCTAAATAAACGTTTGCTTGCAGAACACCGATAATATTGTTATTCATATCACGAACCGGAGTAGCAATAACCACAATTAATTCATTGGTAGTTAGAGTTACGATAACATCGGATACATAGGCTTCATTTCCACTCATGGCTTGCTTAAAAAACTCACGTTGAGCAACATTGACTAAGCCTTCATCATTGCTTTTAACGAGCTGTTCCCCTTCTGCATTATCAAGGGTAAACATAAGGTCTGGATTGACCTTAGCTGCGTCTACCAGAATGCTTTTCACTTTCTCTAAATCAAAATTGCGAACAGCTGATTGTTTGGCGATGGTTTGCAATGTGGTGAAATGCTTGTCAAGTGTCCCGCTAATTTCAGCTTTTGCAATTTCTAATTTATTATGGTTTAATTGATATGTATTTTCCTGGGAATTTAAATAAAAAAATGATATTGATGTAAGCGAAAAAATAGTTATTGGAATTAAACTGATAGCTAAGAGAATTAATAATAATCGTGTTCTAAGTTTCAAATTATGTCCCCCTTATTTTTTATTTTGCCGGACGCTTACTAAACGTCATGCATAAATCGATTTTAACAACTTTAACTGGTTTTGCAATTAACTTGCGGTCCTTGTTTTAAAATAATAAAAAGAAATAAAAAAAAGTCGCACTTGGCGACAAAAAATAGAATTACGGCAGCCTGGCAGCCATCAGCAGCATCTGGAAGGCCCATAGCTTTGCGTCCTTAGCTTTCGCTAAGTTTGCCTTTGTCGCAATATACCTATTTTATTTTGATTTGTAACTTGTAAAATACTACATTTAAATTTTACGATATTTTTCGACATTATTCAAGATAATTCGCAGAACTAATTGCAAAAAATAGCCATATTAAAGATATTCACTATATATTAGAAGGGATGGAATCAGACTGGAACAATTCACTTATCGTAATAATTGTAATCTACCTTTCAATGATTGGTACCCACAACTCATGTTTGATTTTACTCTCTGGTCTTAAATAATGCTCAATACAAGGCTGATTTGCAAGTTCATAGCCTGATACAGGAAGCCATTCTGAATATTGTCTTTTCCAAGCATCAATAGCATTAGGAAATACAGCATAAGTGCATGGTGGAATTATAAGTTCCTTCATGCCATTAGATGTTTCAGAGTCATATCGTACACCAATGAAGTAATCAAATTCCTCATCCATGATAGGCGCCTCTTTCTCACAAATACCCACAAGGTTCTCAAGTTTGCATTTCGGGTTTTCCTAAGCCATATCTATTAATTTTCGCATGAATCCATCTTCATTGGATTTATTCCATAAAGCAGGAATATCTTCAAAGGCACGAGAAGTTTTATACTATACCGTTTTCCAACAAAACGCAGTTCAAAATCAATTTTTTTAATACGATATTCCATTTCAACATCCCCTTTTATTGCAATTTTAAAGGAGATCCGAGGAAAGGCTTTTAACTGTGCACTATTCTCTCTGACAGCATTAGGCGTGACACCATGCATTTTTTAAACGCCCTTGTAAAAGCGTCAGCCGAATCATAACCATATTTCAATGCAATATTAATGATTTTTTCATTACTTGTTTGAATATCAAAAGCAGCTTTTGTTAGGCGTCTGCGACGAATATACTCTGAAAGGGGAATCCCTGTTAAAGATGAAAACATTCTTGTAAAGTGATACTCAGAACAGCATGCTACACGAGCAGCCATAGAATATTCGATTTTACTATCAAGGTTGTTCTCAATATAATCTATAGCTGCATTAAATCTATCAAGCCAATCCACATTCTTTCTCTCCTTTCACAAATTATTTTAAAGGAGATGATTACGGTATACCCTGCAAACCATGCACAAAAATGCAGGGTCAAAACAAAGTCAGTATTGATTTATTTACCTAACACATTTTACTAATATTGTTTCTTACCATTATGTTGTATAATGCTCTTGAATAACAGATTCTTGGTTTCCTTACTATATTTATCACTAAGATTATCATAACATTTCGAAGGTAATTAATTTAAGCTTAATCCTTTTTTCACGGTTCATTTAAAGGAATTTTCTCTATCAGTTCGTGATATAATTTTTCTGTACTTTCACTGTTTTTAAAACTTACATATACTTCTTTCCTGCCAATCCGTTCAATCTTTATAGTTGGAGATGACTTCGACTGAACAAAGAGTAAAGTTTCACCAATATCATCTGATTTGAAATTTCCTTTTAGTGTTCCCCCGATACCGCCATAACCGTTAGTCCTCATCCCAACGCCGATATCTTTCATACTTTTATCTATAAGAGATATATCTGCGATTTCAGAGAAATCAATGTCTAACCCATACATAGCACTTATTTGTATATGATCATCAAATATATTTACATCGGGGTCTTTTTCTCCGCAATAAAACATCGCTCCCAACGCAATAAAAATCATTACAGCAATTGAAATCACTGTAATGATAACTGCTTTTGGAGTCTTCGTTTTTGAATCATGAGTTTTATAAGTAACAGAAGTACTTTTATACTTGTTGTAAATTCGATTATATACAATGATTAGGGCAGTAATCCCAGGTACGCATATAATTACCAGTAAAATGCCGCCTGTTATAACGCTGAAAAGTGACACAAAACCTGCCACAACCATACAAAAGGCATAAATTGCCCACATCAGACCATTTGCTCGGTTGTACGCCGGAATATCCGTTATATCTTCAGGTCTTACGGTGCTTCCTGACCAAAAGTTCATCGGGTCTTTTCTTTTAAACGCCCATAAAGCTATCACCACAAATATTAATGAGCACAGCCAACATATAACAGCAAATATGATATTTTCATTCGTCATACTGTTTCCTTCTTTCTATTATCAATGTCTTAATCCAAAGTGTTTATTTAAACGGATTGTCTCTATAAGAGCGCAATATTTATCCGCTAAACATATGATCAGGGCTTCCCTGCTTTTTGGTATTTTCGTAATATTCAGCGGCCACATATGACTGCGTATGGCCTCTTGTTGTTTTTTAGATATGCCAAAATGCTTTACTGCGTTACTGCATGCAATATCAGGATGATCAAAGCCGTGCGTCTTACGGGAAGGATCGCCGTCATGCCAGTCATAAATATACAGGTCATGTAGTATTGCCGCTTCTACCAGTTCTTTTTCATCCGCGTCAAGGCGCAATTTTTCATTAATCAGATAACTGATCCATGCGACATTTTCACAGTGCTTCAGTGTAGTAGTCGTGCCATGCTGAATATATTCATCCATTTGTTTTACCACATCGGATTCATAGTAATCCTTAATCAGTTCAACAAACTTCTTTTCACGAAGTTGTTTTGCTATCCGGTTTTTACGTCCTGGCAGCTTAAAAACCGCAATACGTTGAACTGCTTTATTATAAAAGGAATTCTGATTGCTGTAAATCTGATCAACTATATTCGTCATATGATTTTGAAATTTTTCATCCAGATAAGCAACATAATTCTGAAAATTCGTCAGTGAAGATATTGTTAATGTGGTATCTATAGATATAATTGAAATAAATATAAGGGCCTGAATATTCAATAAAGATTCTGATAAAGAACTCAGCCCCCTGTCCGCCAATGGTATGAAAATTTTCATTACCGGTATTGCGGCAAAACCAAATGCAGCAGATGTAGGTATGCTCGTTCTTCCTTTAATATTCAGCAGAACATTGCTATAGTCCCACCACCGTGCCCTGAACATTTTCTCAAGAGCCCATGATGCAGAGTACTCTAAAACCATACTTATTGTAAAACCAAGTATAAATATCATCCACCACTCTATATCAGGCAAATAGCCGGATTCTGTCAAGTTATAAGCATAAAATATTAACAACGCTCCAAATCCATATATAGGGCAAATTGGGCCATATAGAAAACCACGGTTAGCCCACTTACGTTTACGTATAGTGCAGTATATGCTTTCCCAGACCCATCCAAGAAAACCGAAAAGGAAAAAGGCAATAATATATTTATTCAAAACAATCACTTCCTTTCTTTAGCAATATCTAACGAGACAAGATATGCTAAGAAAAGCAAAAATTTCCTCATTTTTGGTTTCCTGCTTAGATACATTGCACTCGTATTGTAAATTAATCGGCAAATAAGCTGTGATTGAATGTTTTACCAATTTTATGTTTTTATTATAATGAATATAGATGCGATTGTAAATTATCGTTACATTTATTAGTATTAAATATAACATGGAACTTATGATCACGGATATTACTTTAAACACAAAAAAATTGTCCCCGCAGGGACAAAAATACAGAATCAGTATTGAATCAGTATGCCATTACTAACATTGTTCCACATTTTACTAATGTCTATACCTTTTTACAAAAATCAATACAACTCCATTTCCAATTCCGGCATACTACCAATAATAATAGTTTCTGCTACCGGTATACACGTCTTTACTTCAGTCACTTTGTCCATAAGAGGAGCAGTTACTGCGATTTTTGTTTTAACTTCTAATATTATCTTATGCTGCGTCTGATTTGCTCCTATATTGTTAAATTCAGATTTGAAATCCGTATGCACGCTTCCCAGCAGCTTTACATTCACTTTGACATCAGGGCCTGAACTTGAGAGCAGAGGTATACCTGACAGCATACCAAGAGGTATGGTTACTGTATCATCCTGCAAACCGGATATATTTTGCCTTATATCTTCCGATATCTGCGATGCGAGCTTATTCATCACAGGGTAATTGGATTGCAAAGACAGGGGCCTTCCTTCATAATCCTTTTCTATTATCATAAGGTTTTCATAGCTCACATTTTCATCAAAAACCTTATCTACTGCAGCATATACATATTCGTTAATAAGAGTTTCTGACTTCATTTGAGACATATGTACTACACCGGGCATAACTTGTTTGTTCAAATATGTAACAACCAATCCCATGAGTACAAGTATAAATATTAAACGCAATAATATTCCCGCTTTTCTTTCATTCCTTCTTCTTATATAACAGGCCCGCCTGTATAAGGTAGTATTCCTGACCACAAAAAGCCCCCCTTATGTTTGCATTATATGGGGGGAACATCTTTTTGGTGCATATTTTTATTTTTATCTGTTTATTTTTTCATACAATACAAAGGCATCTTCTTCATACAGTACATCTTTCCAGCATATATAACCTTCAAAAACCCGTAATCTTTTATACCCCGGTATGTTGATAATGCAATTCTCCAAAGGTTCCATTTTTGCACTTAAAATTATCAGATCCGGCTTCATTTTAATGATATCATTCAGTTCCGTTGTATATCTTGCTGTTTCATTATTTGTCGACCATAACCAGAAAGAAGGTTTCTTCTGTCCATTACTATAATTGCTCAATATATTTTCTTTAAAATACGGCAATATTGATACCGAGTGGAAACCGGTTGCGCATATTATTTTTCCCTCTAAATTATTCTCCTTTATATAGTCCGCTACGTCACGGCTGGCCGAATAATTATAAAAATAATCATATTCGAATACATAACATGACCAATAAACCTGTATAACAAATACAAACATCAAGGCCATACATATTGCAAATTTATTAATGAGCTTAGCAAATTTATTATTAATAACTATTCTATCCGTTTTATTTTCAAAACTAATCCATAATACAAAAATCCACACCAAAAATAATATACCTTCATGCCATACACTCACATATTTTATTGTAAACAGTGCCAGCAGAGGAATTGTAGTGGCAGCATACAGGAGCAAAGTCTTTTTTGATTTGAACCAAACCAGGGACATTGCCAGGACTAATACTGCTATAACAATGGTAAATATTATATAATATAATTCGTATGGCAACTTCTGGAAAAGCATGTTGGTAGTCAGGGAATCCAACAGCGTTATTGCTGATGTTTCCAGTATATATAATATATTAAAGTTGAAACCTTTTCCTACTTCAAGATCCTCCGGAGGCCAGAGCATTGCTACTGTAAATAACGCCATCAACACAAATGCTGAGTATAAGAGAACCTGCTTTACACGGTAAGATTTTGATAAATCCTTCCACTTCGGAATAAGCTCTATAAAATTTACCCCCAGGATTCCTGCAGAAATTAAAAATCCATGCAGATTTGTGTTAGCCAGCAGCAAAATAAGCAAAGTAAACCACCCCGGCTTGCTGTACCTGTCTTTATAGATTACAGCAATCGAAAAAAGCAAAAGAGGCATCAGTACATAACTCCTGGCAACCACCGCATACTGGTAAAATATAAAATAGGTAAAAGGAAATATGGTTTTAATAACAGGCGGAAAGGGAGAGTATTTTAAAAATACATAAACTCCGGCAATAGCAATTGCAATAGATATATAATTTATCGAATGATAAGGAAGCCCTAATTTTGCCGGCGGAATAAGCAATAAATGCCATAAGCCTGTAGAACCTTCATAGCGAAGGTATTTCCATATCAGGTCCGTTAAGCTGGCATCCCTTGCAAGCAGCCACGCCTGTCCTTCATCAAACCAGGGTTCATGCTTTAATGCCAGAATAAACACCAAAGCAGAATAAATGATTAACACAATAATTTCCCATATTTTACTGTCAATTAGCGTATTAATCTTCTGTAATACCCTTTTAATAATTGCTCCCTCACTTCTCTTGTGATGTAATTAGTTTATATAAAATACTGTTTTTTTTCAACAAGTAAATTAATCTTTATTTAAAGGTCAATAATTATAAATAATACTTTTTTAACCTGAACATTCTGCAATTATTATATTGTATTGTTGCTTAATATATTAGCAAAAATAATTCAAATTGCTCAGCTGCTGAAGATGTTTTTAATCGCATAAATTGAATTTTACCATAGATGTGCATAATATAGCATTTCATGTTATAATGTTCACGTAAATAACAAGTACAAGCTGTTAAACAGGCACACATAACAATTATATTAATTAATGGTGATAGCGGCAACACTTGTGCATATTAAGGGAGGAAAATATGAGTTACAATAGAAAGCCTGTCTATAATAAAAATACAATGAAAAGCAGACAGACCTCTTCGCGTAAGAAAAAACATAGGAAAGCCTTTAAAATTTTCCTGCTTATATTTTTGGCCATTTCATGTGCTACCACGGGAGCTGTATGCGGAACGATAATAGGATATGTAAAAACTGCTTCGCCTATAACCCCGGAGCAGCTTAAGTTAAGTAATTTCACAACATTTGTGTATGACGATACAGGTGAAAATGTAATTGCACAGTTGTCCCAGAATGAAAACAGAGTATGGGCTGATTATGATGAGATTCCTCAATATATGAAAGATGCCTTTGTCGCCATAGAGGACGAAAGGTTTTTTGATCATGAAGGAGTCGACATAATAGGCTTATTCCGCGCAGTATTCAATAAAATAACACATCCTACGCGGCCCATGCAGGGTGCAAGTACTATAACCATGCAGGTTGTAAAGAATATAACAGGTGAAGATCAACGCAGCATCCAAAGAAAAGTTCAGGAACAATGGAAAGCAATGCAATTAGAGAAAAAAATGACAAAATGGGAAATACTAGAGCTTTATATGAATATAATAAATCTCGGCCAGAATATTTACGGTGTCCAATCCGCGGCAAGAGCATACTTCAATAAAGACGTATCAGAGCTTACCCTTGCTGAATGCGCATCAATAGCCGGTATAACAAATAATCCCTCATTATATAACCCCTTTACAACAAAAGGCAGAGAAAACAACAAGAAACGCCAGATCGATATTCTTAATAAGATGCTGGAACTTGGTAAAATAACTCGTCAGCAATATGAAGAAGCAGTTAATGAAAAGCTGGAATTTGCAGATTCAAACTCAAGCGAGGTAAAAAATATAAGTAAGCAAAGTTATTTTGTGGATCAGGTAGTACTTGATGTAAAGAAAGGCCTGATGGCACAGGGTATGACAGAAAACCTTGCGTTAAACATGATATACAACGGAGGCCTTAAAATCTATACAACTTTGGATTCAGATGTTCAAAAGGCTGTTGACGAAGTATTTACAGACAGCAATAACTTTCCTGTAGCTAATCCGTCAAACCCCCATCCTCAGGCTGCGATAGTAATAATCGATCCTTCAAACGGACAAGTTAAAGCCATGTACGGGGGATATGGCGAAAAAAAAGGCAATACCCTTAACAGAGCTACCCAGATTCAAAGACAGCCTGGTTCAAGCATTAAGCCCATTGCAATTTACGGACCGGCAATAAATGAAAAGCTGGTTACAGCCGCAACAGTTATAGATGATTCACCGGTATACATGCTCGGAGTTGAAAAGGGCCTCTACCCAAAAAACTTTGATAATACTTACAAAGGTCTTCAGACCATACGCGATTCAATAAGGCAGTCATTGAACGTAGTAGCGGCCAAGCTTTGGAGAGATGTTATCGGTCCTGAAATACCCCTTCAGTATTTGAAAAAAGTAGGTATATCAAGGACTCAAAGAAATGTTTCCCTTGCCCTTGGAGGACTTGATGAAGGTGTCAGCCCACTCCAGATGGCTGCGGCCTATACCCCTTTTGTAAACAAGGGACTTTATTACCAGCCCATAACTTATACGAAAGTAGAAGACCAGTATGGTAATGTGCTGCTGGAAAACAAGGAGATAAAACCCGTTACCGTTTATGATGAAGAAGCAGCATATATTATGAACAGCATGCTCCAGGATGTATGCACATCCGGAACGGCAGCCGGTTACGGTACTATCAAAAATGCAAAAGGTGAAACCATACCAACCGGCGGTAAAACAGGTACTACCAGCGAAAATATAGACAAATGGTTTGTGGGCTTTTCTCCCTATTATGTGGCAGCAACATGGTACGGATATGATTTAAATACACAAATTCCGGCAATGGAACAGAATCAGGCTTTAAACCTTTGGAACAAGGTTATGACTAAAATTCACAGCAATCTTGCAGCCAAAGAATTTTCGAAGCCAACAGGAATAGTTTACAAAGAGGTTTGTACGCGTTCGGGTGAATTATATACGGAGCTGTGCAGACAGGACCCCATGAATAGAGCACAAGGGATAGCATGGGCACCGATACGCACAGAAATGTTTATCAAGGGAACAGAACCCAAGAACAGCTGCAGTGTCCACGTAATTAAGACCGT
>Ga0134105_1001004_pt1 | contig 23328 bp, 23 predicted proteins | sample 16_3_2metaG_FD_94457 | JGI IMG/M metagenome (GOLD analysis project Ga0134105, IMG submission 94457) | Switchgrass degrading microbial communities from high solid loading bioreactors in New Hampshire, USA - 16_60_3.3_214_A3 metaG | ecosystem: Engineered > Bioreactor > Semi-continuous > Anaerobic... | reverse complement strand
TCTCTTACCACTTCTTTTGGTAAAACACCCATAATAAAACGCTCCTTTCTGATTTTATGTTGTTAATTTTATCCAGAAAGGAGCTCTTTCATTCATACATACACAAAATTTTGGACAGTCTCCATAACCAAAAACTGCCCTGCCTTCTTGTCTTGTTAGTGCAAAAATACTGGTTCTAGATCGCATACTTCATTATTCTTCCAGTTGATTTTAACCTCAAAGTCAGGAATATAATAACTCTGGTCTTGCTTGTGATACCTTCTCAAAATACGAAAATTTTTCTCGCTTGCTACAATATCGCGTGCTGTAACCAAGCAAGTGTTTTTGAACTCATTTATAAAACTCACCGCTAGAGGTATTTTCTCCCCATCTTTTACGGCACACGGGACATTGTCCCAGTATTCGTACCTTCTGTACTCAAGCCGGTATCCTTCCTTTCGCAGGATTTTCTTCCAGAGTTCTATCCTTTTTGTCATATGCAAAATCCCCCTTTCTTTTTCATGCAGAGAAAGTGAAAACTCTCACCGTATCATCCTCATTATTTCTGCCATATGGTGCATACTGCCAGTTAACTGCTTCTTCCTTTTCCTCTACCCTGCCACGCACAAAAGAGAAACCCTTTCCCATTGCTATACAGGCAAGGGCCTTAACAGCTTCCGTCAATGGTACGCTATCAAGGCTTCCTTCTTTTTCTTGTATATAGACTTCAGCTGGGTATGTTGGGTTTTGGTGGTTATAGAATACAACAATTACCTTCTTGCTTTTGCTATTCATGAGAATTCCTCCTTTCCTTTAGAAAAAAATTGTGAAGGACTGCTTGTTTAAGCAGTCCCCTTTTTACTACCAACCAAACATCCTGTTTAGCATCCGTTCCCGTACAGCAAGGTCTTTTGCAGTATTGAAGACTTCCTTCGCTTCCTCTTTTCGGTATTTCTTTATATTACCGAGATGATACAAAATAAATCCGTTTTGATATTTTTCGACAAAGGTCTGGGGAGCGTATCTATATACTTTTATTAGCTCTCCGAGCGGAATATCAGTGCCTTCCCTGCTGAAGAATTTTGACTTTTCCCCTAGTCCTACAATTTTCTTTTCGAGTTGATTATACATTTTTCCTCCCCCTTCCCTGTCTACCCAGTTATCGGGTATTCTGTGTTTGCAAGTCCAGCAAGTGTTGTCGCTTGCCCATTCTTTTTTTGTCACGCGGTTTCCCTCTTTTCGCTTTGTTGATATAGAAAAACAAAAGGCAGTATGCCTGTTTTTTTGTACAGCCATACTGCCTTTTTGGATGTGATTTTATTTTCCCTTTCTCTTTTAGGTGTGGTTTTAATTTTCGTCTTTAAAAAAATCTTCAAAACTCTTTTGCAAAATTTCCTTTCTGTGACATTCTATTAGCAGTTTTATCTGTTCCGTAAGTTTTTCAGCCTCTTCTTCAATCTCTTGGTTGTGACATCTTTGACATCTGTTCCCCTCGATTTCGTTTGGGAAATAGTGATCTACAAAATCTCCCGGTTTAAGAATTTCCCACATTTTCCACATTTGGCTTTTCCACCAGTTAATTTCCAATAGTTTCTTAATTCTCTTAAAGTTGCCTTACGTGGCGTGGGAGTGTGTACAATAATATCACCTATCCTTAGAAACATATATTCTCCCCCTTATGCTATGAAGTTTGCCGGGTCCTCCACGAATCCTACAGGCTCCGAATCTTCCAGTCTTGGTGATGGAGTAAGCGGTATTATACCGCCCCGTTCAAACTCGTGCGTTCTTGCTCCCGGATAGTTCCTCTGTACGAACACCCTTCCATCTTTTACCCACGCCCAGTATTCAGGCGTTCCGCCGTACACCGCTTTTCTAACCATAATTTTCCTCCTTTTTCTTTTTTAAACTTCAAAAATTATTTTCTCAAAAATAACCTGTTCTCCTTCTAAATGAAGTCGTTTCAGTATTTCTTCCTTGTGTTCTGCTGGGTTTGCAAACTCCTGCGGTGTGATCCAGCAGGTCTTTCTTAACCAGCCGAAATCTGCTGCCGGTAATATTGCTTCAGCCCAGTAGTCCTTGTACTCATCCCAACACTGGAACCGGTGGTTAAACCGGCGGCTGATTCGGCATTTGAGGACGACCGTTACTTCTCCTTCTACAACCGGACTGGGTTCGTCCCAGTTATAATGGGACAGCAGCCTGACATCATCCATTTTTGTTCCTCCTTTCTGTTTTTTGAAAATATTTCTGTTTTTTGAAAAATAAAAAAGGCAGTACGCTTGCTTTTTAGCGCAGCAATACTGCCTTTGGTCACAAATTCACATTTTCTTTTACCGCTATTAAGTTCCGGCGTTTCTGCAACACCCCTGCTTATCGCATGGTGTTGCTTGCTGCCAACCCATCAGGGAAAACACATTGAGTTATGTTTTTATGGCAGCTCGGTCTCAATAGACCTCTCCGCTGTTTAATCTAAGTTTATTATAACATTTTGACCACCAGATTGCAACAAAAACCTTTCGACCGTCCGTGTCAAGATTTAGTAGGTACCTTTAGAAAAATTTTTTCCTATGAGACCTCACCATTTGATAGAACAACTTTGCCATACAGGTTTCAGTTGCTATCTTACCCACAGCAAACCCTGGATAATTAATCTGGCAAAACGGTAAAAGAAAACTACTATTTCCATCCCTCCACAAAGGTAGTAATACACCCCCTTCTAGCCCTTCCCTACTGAAAGGCTATACTGGCCGTGATTCTACCTTTCCCTTCGGCCATGTTCATTCATCAGCCGTGTATCTATCTGTTCCAGTGCCCAGGTTAGCATCTGGCTGCAAACCTTTTACAAATAGAAGGATTCCGCCTACTATTTGGCGAATATCTATCATGAGACCTCACGCTCCTTTTGCTTTGGTTTTGTTTGTTTTTCCCTGGTGAGATCTCTTTTTTCTCTATATTACACCCCTATTCTTCTGCCACTACCTACTAAAATTTTATACAGCCAAACACTCTACATACAGAAAATTTTCTTAATTTTCTGTTTTCCCCTTGTTCTATTTATTTGATGTTCAACAACTTTTTCGGCAGACATTCAATACGGTCAAACCAGAAATCCCGATAACCATCCGGGAGGTTGCCCACATCGTCGGTATACAGGAATAAATGCACAGTGACCCTTTGCCCTTTGTAGTCGAACACCCTTGGTTTTCTATCCTCCCAGAACACGGCACAGTAGCCGTCCACCTTCCGTTGATAGTCCGTGTGCTCGATTCCTTTCGGGTCGACGAACACGATGAAGTAGTGCTGGCCTTTCTTCAGCCAGAAGATAAAGTCCGGTTTAAAGTGGGCTATACGGTTGGTTTTCGGTTCGTAGTAGGGGATATATACCTTGTCCAAACTCTCGTCCAGTTTGCTAAAAAACCACCAATCGAATTTCCGGAATTCGCTGTTCGGCTGGTCAAGGTACCGCTCTAGGTTTCGAATAAATCGGACCTCGCTCTCCGCTTTGATGATGTGGCGGATATAATCCACCTGCCCATCCTCACTTAACACAATGGGAAGGTAGTAATGCTGGGTAATGTGCTTCAAGGTGATACTCTTACCGTTGTACTCAAAGCGTTCCTCTTTCACCATGCGCATAGTGTAATCGTAGGCTTGTTTGAATGCTTCCGGTGTAATTTCGCCGCGTTGCAATTGTTCGATGAGTCTTTGTTGTTCGATAGATGGGTCTCGGCAACTCTTCACTCGCTCGGCTTTGCTCTGCAAGTTGCTGATATCCGTCAGCGCCACCGTAATATGTTTGAAGTGGCAGATCTCGTCCTCCAGCTCCTTCAGCCGCTCCACCTCTTTGGGCACCACATTCAGATAGCTCAGTACCCGGCGCAAAAATTGCCTCAGATCTCCATGGCGACGCCCGTTCATTTTGTAGAAGGACTCGCTCTCGGTAAGACTGCGACGCAGAACCACAATTTGCTTCGGTGTAGCATCCACTAGCGCAAGCAGGACGCGGTAGTCGGTCGTTTCCACAAACTGCTTGAGCACATCAAACTCTCCTGGATTCACTTCAAACTTGGCGATTGGGCGCTGTTCAGTCAGCGGCTTGTCGGCATTCCTGTAAACCGGGATGAGCAGGGGACGCCCTTGCGTTTCTGGGTTGACCTCAAAAAAGTCGAGTTGCTGCTCGACGGTTGCCGTCCGCTCCCGCTTCAGGCCCTCGATGACCGTCTTCAACGCCTGACGGTTTGTGCCGAAGATGAAGAATGTTTCTAAAGGCTGGGTGCTTTCCTTGAGCGCCTCAAACAGGTCCCTGGGGACCTCACCGGCATTGTAGAGCGGAAGGAGACGGCGGCGTTTGTTCCGCACCGGCTCAATCCGCACTCCACGCCCGACGGACTGGAGGATGAACTTCTGTGCGTCCTCGCCCATGCCGATGTTTATGTAGCAGACTACGTTCGGGCGGTTGGAATCCCAGCCTTCATAGAACGTGCGGGAGCCCATCAGAATGGTGATGTCCGAATCATCCTCGTTCAGGCGGGTGAAGTAGCTTTCGTCTTCAAACCGCTCCGCGATTTCATAACCGGTGAGCTTCTCCTTGAGCCATCCCGAGATATCGCCGATCTTGATGAGGGCAAAGGGGCGGTCGGCGGTCTTGAGTTTGAAGGTCATCTCCTGGCGGTTGGAGGGACGGATGAGGACTTCGATCTCGCCGTGAGCACTAGCGTTGAACACATGCCGGAGTAGGTCGGCGGGCAAAAGGGATTCCCATACCTCCCTGGCGATTTCCACCTGCTCTTCCTCAAACAGAAAAGTCGGGCGCTTACCCAGTTCCTGCCAGAGCTCCTCCTTCGCCTCTCGCCAGACAACCTCGTCCACCCCTTCACGGGCAATCCGCTCTAGCTCCCGGAAAAATAGTTCTAGGTCGGCGTCCTGTGTGTTAACCGAGTTCACTAGCACCAGCATTAGGGGACGGTGGTAAAAGCCGGCGGCCTTTTGCCGAACAGTTTCGTACGCCTTGTGAGCATATGCCAGCATCATCAGGGCCTTGAGTACTATCTTCTGCTTTTCTTCCCCCGTGTAGTCCTCCTCGTCTCGGAAGGCCCGCATCTCTTGCTGGAGCACTAGGAGATGCTTCCCGTAGCCTTTGCTGATGTACTCGGAAAGATTGAAGTTAAAGACCGTAGTAGCAATGTCCCGAGGGTCAGTAAAGGTAGCCGAGAAGTTGAAGAGAAAGCCGTTACGGGAGAGAATGGAGTAGATGTGCTGGCATTTGGAGTCTTCTCTGTCTCCTTTGTGCGCTTCATCTAGAAGGACGAACCAGCGCCCGTCGTTGTCGTAGTTGCGGAAGTCCACAATCTTCTCTTTCTGCTCGTCGCTTAAGTTGTCAGAGCGGTAATAGAAGATCGTAACCTCCTGCTCACGGAAAAGGGAGGGTGTCTCGCGCTTTACAGTAGGGTATTCTTTCAAGTTCCGCAGAACGATGTGGAAGTCGCCCCGTACCCGGTTAAACTCTTCCACATGGCGTTTGAGTTGCTCAATTAGGTCGTCCCGGTAGGTCAGGAAGAGGATGTCGCAGGGGGGCACCTCGTTCCGCCAGATGAGCCGGGCCAAAAGCTCGATGAGCTTCACAATAACCAGGGTCTTGCCACTCCCCGTGGCCATCCAAAAGCTCATGCGGTTGATGAAGTGCTCATAGGAAAGTCTGCTTCCTTCGGCTTCGTAGTATTCTGAGAGCAAAGAAGCAATGGTATGGTTCAGCCGGGAGAGGTCGAGAGAGAAGTCCTCCTTGAGACCGTTGTCCCGATACCACTGCCAAAGCTGTTGTTTGCGCCGGCGGTTCGCCTGCTCCTCCTCCCCCGGGTGGTAATCACCAAAGTCCTCGTAGTACTTCCACAGAGCCTTAAGAGCGTTCTGCAGCGCTTGTTGCTGATAGTCCCACAGGCGCTTGGCGGACGAAAAGGTTGCCAAGTCAAAATCCTGCCAAACAGGCGGCAGATTGTTATAGGATAGCTCGGTGAGGATGTCCTGCAGAGTGCGCATAGCTATCCCATCTCCTTCCTTCTAAGGATTAGGCTTCCATAGTTTAGTCTGTCTCTTCCGCTGTAATATTCGCCTTCAAGAAGCGTTGAATTCTTCAATCGAAGGATCGCCGTTCCTCTGTGAGCGTGCATCGTAGGCAAAGCATTTGGCTTAGGCTCATTCCTGTACTCATAACTCACCGTAATCCCATCAGGTTGATTAACAAGTATCGAAGCAGTAAGACTGTGCGATCTAGAATGCTCAGTTTCCATAGTAATGCTGATATGTGTCCAGGTTTGGCAAATCTGAACATTAGCTTGGTATTTCATTTTTTGGGTTAAACTGTGCCCCTCTGCACTCCAATACCCGTTTAGATCCGGAATTTTCACAAGTCCGAATTTACGCAACCACTTTATTCGCCATCCCCTCTCATCAAAAAGCTTGTAGAGCAACAAGAATACGCCTCCCACGGAGGGAGCTTCTAACCACCATGGCCACTGAATACCGGTCTTGATTAACAACAGGTGAAATACATACGTCAAAGCCACCGCACAAAGTGAGAGCACAAATATCACGTTCTTTCGCTCTTCTGAATCAGTCGCATACGGATGCATACCTACCATCCCCAGTTGTCCCAAAGCTCTTCCATGTATGACAGAAAACGCTTAGCTTTCTCCTCAGACCATTGCACGGGCGAATAGCCAAAAAGATTGTCCTGTTCATTTTGGCAACGGAATTCGCTTAGGTTGGCTTTGTGCAACCAGTTAATGACATTTAGGAAAGTATCTTGAAAAGTATTGCCGAATTTGTTATCAGGAACATTGTACAGGAGGCACTCAAGGAAGTAAGAAGGTGCTAGATCCTGTGGTGCTCCCTGATCTATAAGGTATGTACGTGCGTTTTTGAACACCCGAATCGTTGGCTTATACCAACCGTTGGTTCGCTGATTTTTCTCAACCCCATTCTGATAGTGGAGTTTTGGAAAGTTTACTATCCAGAAACATTCACTTGGTACATAGAAAGTCATGCCTTCAACATAATTATCGACTGAATTGGCATTTGATGGGTATTTTCGATACTGGATGCATACCACAACATCTGCAGGAAGGTATGATGTCTGCACCTTTAGCGTCTTCTTCCCCTCTTGGATCTTTGAACTGCCGTAGTATTCTTTGAGAGCCTTCTTCACATCTTCTCGGAAATCGTACCAAGAATAAGTCGCTTTAGTAACCCCGAATCTTTGCTTTTGCGCCTCCGTTAAATTGCTCCTAAAAATGGAGTTGAGTTGTACCACAACATCAACATCGCTATCACCACGAATATTTGTATTGTTCTTGTATGAACCTTGAAGGTACACTTCAGGCTTCCCATTAGGCCAATTGTAGGAATCTAAGGCTATTCTAATGGACTCATGCGTTTGTTTTGCGGTAGTTACTGCTCCTTGATTTGACCAGCGTTCGAACTGAGATTCAGGGATAGGCATAGCTCTTACCTCCCGTTCACCACCAGATCAGCGGTTTTACCAGCTCCCACAGCGGGTTTTGCAGGTCTACCGTGGTACCGTCCTCGAACTCCACTGTGCCGGGCTTGGTAGGATTGCCTGGTGCCGGATGGATGCACCGGATCCACTTACCCGTGAGGTTGGAAAGGGTCTCCGCCAAGTCAATATCTTCGTAGAGTTTGCTCAGGTCTACCTTTACCGTATCTTGCTCTAAGTTCACTTCCAGTGCTTCCAACATCTTGGGATCGCGCAGGAAAACATATTGGCAGGGATCTTCATTCGCTGGTGGAGTGAAAAGGTCATCCTCCAGGTATCGTGCCCGACGCAGGACATTCTCATATTGCTCCAGCTCGTAGTACTTCATGAAGTGGCTGATACCCTTTCCATCTGGCTGTGCCTTGCCGTCCCGCCACTTGTCCGAGAAGACCACCTTCTTGATGCGCGGTAGCAGGACGGTGTAGAAGTAGTCCGCCATCTCCACCAGGATGTACTTGCGCTTGCCGCCATCTTCCCGGTTCAGGTTGATGACCGCATGGGCCGTCGTGCCAGAGCCGGCGAAGAAGTCGAAGACAAAGCAGCCTGTATCACCCGCTGCTTCAATAAGCTTTTCTATGGTCTCCGGATCTTTCGGATTCGCGTAAACATCTGTACCCAGGATATCCCGAAGCTGTTGGAAAGCGGCCCTTCGGTCCTTATAGAAGACTGGCCAGAGCACCTGACCCTCCGTTTCGTGCAGGTAGCGCTTCAGTTTTGGCACGCTATTCTCGTCCGGCCCCCACAATACCCGTCCCTCGGCAATCCACTTTTCCATCGTTTCCTTTGTAGGCCAATTTCTCGCAGGTCTTCTGCAGGGCTTTCCGGTAACAGGGTGGATCACATCATAAGGCTCTCTACTCCTGCCACTTTCTGCAGAAATGTCTCCTGGGAAGAACACTCCCCTTTCATCCACCATGTTGTAATGACGGTGTTGCTTTGCTGGGTGTCCCTTGGGCAAGGAGGAATACCACTGTTTGAGCTCTTGAGATATTCGATCATAATCATTACCAAACTGCTGTTTCAACCTCTCTACTTGGGTGTAGATCTCGTCAATACCTTCCTTGCGCACGCGCCATCGGATGTCTTGCTTTGAGAGATACTCTTTGTCTTTCACAAAAACCACAATGTAATCTTGCGAAACTGAGATGAATCTGGAATCATTTTTTAGCCCGCCTTCCCATACCATTGATGTTATGGCGTTCTCTTCGCCAAAAACAGACTTCATAACAAACCATAGTGAGTCATGCTGATTATCGTCAACGCTTACAAAGATCGCACCATAGCTAGACATCCATTCCTTTGCCAGCTTTAGCCTGTCGACCAACATAGAAAGCCAAGAGGAACGCTGGTAGCGGTCACGGTAAATAAACTCGTCAGCTCCTGTGTTGTAAGGCGGATCAATGTAAATTACCCTTACCCTCTCTCGAAACTTCGGCAACAGGGTATTCAGCACCTGATAGTTTTCGCTCTTAATCAGCCATCCGTCCAAGACTTCGTCCAGGTTGTCAAAGAGACCGAGGATTTCCAGTTCTAGGTTCTTGAAGTGGCGGGTGTCCAAGGGCAGGAAGCGATAGCGGGGATGAAGACGGCGCCCCACAAGGTCGGTCTCCCACAGAGCTTCTGCACCAAAAGACCCATCCACCATCCCCAGGTCTTGCCACTCCTTCACCTGCTCGGCAAAGCCGGGGTGCTCTGTGATGCGCTTCAGGAGCTCGGGACGGCGGTCGTGGATGTGATCCAGGGTGATGACATAATTGGAGCGGAGGACAAATTTCGGCTTGTTCCATATCTTAACCAGTTCATTCTCAAAGGCGGCGATGAAGTCAATCACTCGGTAGGCGACGTGCTTGAGGGCTTGTAGTTGTTTGAGGCGCGTTTCCGTCCACTCCGTCTCCGTCTCCTCGCTGGGCTTACCCAAAAGATACTGCCACAGCCACAAGTCAAACTGCTCTCGCAAAAAAGCCTTGGCGTCCTTGCAAATGAAGTAGTCCACCTCGCTCTGGCGCTCAAAGAGGCGGAAAGCCTTCGTGAGCGTCTTTTCGGAAGGGACGGCATCGGTATACCGGGACAAGCTTAGGGCATCCTTAATAGCGCGCCGGATCTCTGTCAAGTTGGTCTGGCGTCCTCGCTCGGAGTAAGCAACCATAAAGGCCAACGTGCCGTCATTCCACCGCTCCTTGAAGGTGAAAACTAAGCTCCGCTTTTCACTGGCTTTTTTATGCTCCAGATTGGAAACATCAAAAAAGAAGCGGAAGCCGTCCACTTCCTCCTTCATGCTACGGAAGAGACGGTCGGTCTTGACATAGTAGAGGCGGGCGGTTTTCCAAAAGAGCATCACATCCTGGTTATCGGTGTAGACCTGCTCATAGACACTCTGGTGATAAGGCGTGAAGAAGAAGCCGATAGAGCCGCTTTCGGTAAAATAGCGGTGGAAGAATGAGTAGAGTTTATCAAAGAGTTCCTCCTGGAAAGCGGGAAAGGGTTTGAGGGATTCGTCGATCTCTTTTCGCAAGCGCGGCTCCATGACTCGCTCGAAATAGCGGGCCTTGATGCGCATAAGATTGATGTAACCCGACTCACCTTCCACGGGTACACCTACAAAGATGTTCTTCAAAGTGTCAAAAAAGCGTTTTTCTTTTGTGGCCATAAACTTCTCTCGCCTCCTTTTACAAAACAGCGACAAGTCTTTATCTACTCAGGTCCGTTGTCCTTCACGTCACAGCAGTTGATACGCGGTTGGAAATCAGACAAGTGACCTCCTCCCACCCCTAAAGGAGAAGACTTCCTCTTTTACAGAAGGAAGCTTACACGGATATAGGGGTTGCTTTCCAGTATCCGCACAGCGGCTTCTTTCTCCAGAGGCTTGTGTTCGGGCCGGTCCAGCCCTACGGACTGATTGAGGCTCAGTCCCAAGCCTTTACTTTACAATGAGTTCTACTTTTCTATCGATCCATTTTTTCTTTCCTTGAATCTTGCTAGATAATTTTCTGTGTTGTTAATAAATTCTTCCAGATCACTCTCTTTAACCCGCCACAATCTTCCTATTTTTTTCCCTTTAAGTTTACCCGTTCTTAACCATTCCCGTACAGTTTTTTCTTTAAACCCTAAAATTTCAGCAACATCCTCTGTGGAATAATATTTTTCCACAGTTTACACTCCTCTCACCCTTTTGCTTATGTATTTATATTACCACAGAAAGCTGCTCATGGCAATAGACGGACATTGAAAAATGTGGTATAATCATAGTAACTACATAAAGGGAGGAATAACAAGTGCAAAAAATCCTCCAGTATATCCCTGGATTCAGGAGCGGAACCAACTGGAAAAAAATCATCGCCTTACTGTATTATATCTTTACCCTGCTTATGCTGGGAGCAGGTGTCGGCGTTTTTTTGTTTTTCCTGGCCGCTCCGTTTTTCGTTTTCTCAATAATTGACCTGATACACAAAAAGAAAAGGGCTGCTGTTGTTCTCCTGCTATCCCTGGCACTCATGATTACCGGCATTGCCATCACTCCTTCCCCTCCGGACGACCAACTGACTGCAGAACAACCTGCCAGCCAACAACCCGATAATCAGTTCGACAACACTGCCGCAACGGAAAATAATACTGAATTTTCTGATAATTCTACAGTAGAAAATACGCCAGAACAGTCAAAAGATGTCGAAAAAGTAGAAGAAGCCCCTAGTAAACAGGAAGAGGTAGACTCATCTGATACAGAACCCGCAAAAGATGAAGCAGAACAACAGAGCCAGCAAAATGAACAGGACAGCTCGAAAAATGTCAAATTAGTACCAGTTCCTCCACCGCAACCCCCGGAAAAGCCTGCTACCAACCTGAAAGTCCATTTCATAGATGTGGGGCAGGGAGACTGTATACTTATCGAAGACGGCACTTCAGCTATGCTTATAGATGCAGGCAATCCTGAAAACGGACCCGGTATAGTCAGTTACATAAAAAACCTGGGAATCCAAAAATTAAACTTTGTACTTGCAACGCACCCACATGCCGACCATATTGGCGGCATGGCGGATGTTATAAACGCATTCCCGGTTGAAAAGATAATCATGCCGAAGGTAGCGCATACCACCCGTACATTCGAGAACCTGCTCTTAACTATCCAAAACAAAGGTCTCAAAATCACTGCACCCGTACCAGGAACCGAGTATAAACTGGGTGATGCCAGTTTCACCATCCTGGCACCAAACAGCAACAGCTACGAGGATCTAAACAACTATTCGGTTGTTGTTAAGTTAAATTATGGCAGTACATCCTTCCTCTTTACCGGAGATGCAGAAGCCACATCAGAAAATGAGATCCTCGCACGGGGATATAACGTCAAAGCAGATGTGCTTAAAGTAGGACACCATGGCAGCACGTCCTCCACTACCGACAAGTTCCTTGATGCCGTATCGCCGCAGTATGCCGTCATATGTGTGGGAGCGGGTAACAGCTATGGACACCCTGCACCGGCAACGCTGTTAAAACTTGCTGAACGCGGTATCAAGATATACAGGACCGACGAAGCAGGTACTATCGTCGCAACTTCTGACGGTAAAAGCATCTCCTTCAACAAACAGCCCAGCTCGGTTAATATCAACTCAACCACCAGCAAGAAAACCGATAACTCAAGGGTTGCTGGTGATAATAACACCAATACCGCCTCTGACGATATAACGGTTTATATCACTAAAACCGGCACCAAATATCACAGAGAAAACTGCTCGTCACTCCGCTCAAGCCGCATTCCCATCAGCCTGAGTGAAGCTAAACAGCGAGGTTATGAACCCTGCAAAATCTGCAAGCCACCGCAATGATAAGGAGGGTAAACAATGAGAGTTATCATAGACAGATTTGAAGGCGATTATGCCGTGGTAGAGCTGGAGGACAGATCAACTGCTAACCTCCCGCGTTCCCTTGTGCCACTGGGAGCTAAAGAAGGCGATGTGCTGGTTATAGAGATAGACAGAAACGCGACCGAGGAACGCAGAAAAAGAATTCAAAAGCTTACGGAGGAACTATGAGAAAAATGAAACGAAGGGTCTACTTCGTGAGCAACCAAATCAACATGCTACCATTTTTGGTAGAGGCTTTTGTTGAAAACAAAAATCTTTATGAACATATTGATCACCTGTACATGCGGGATAAGTACAAGTTTTATAAGATAGCAAAGTTGTCGCCTTTTTTATAATCACCCTATTATTTGTGAAGAAGATATCCTTCAGTAAGAATATGGTCGCAAAGCACTCGGCATACTCATAGCCTGTAACGATGTCCTCCAACTGGTCGAGGAAGTGTTTAAATTAATCCGAAAAGGTTGGTCATATATACTAGTCCCTTGAAAAGGGAAAAGGCAATACTATCGACCAGGAAGATTGTTATCACTGCCAGATAACATCATTTACTTTGTTGTCACGGTTATACTTTTTCTTGCCATCAACTAAAGATTAATGGAACTTTTTTGCTCGACTTTTGCAACGAGGTGATTTAATATGGATATTGAGCGGGGAGACTATAAACAATATGACAAACAAAAAAATATAGAGGTTTTTGACAATCAAGATGAACAGCAAAAGAACAATCCAAAAAGAAGTAAGAAGTCAGTCAAATACATATCAATAGCAGTGGTATTCTGGATTCTCGTCAAAATAATAAATATATTGTTTGTAAATCCAGAGACATCAATATTAGTAGACAAAGAACTAGAGAAAAAACAAGAAGCGGCAATAAGAGCAATGGAGCAAATAGTAGAAGAAGAAAATAAGTTAATTAATATTTTCAATAAAACTCGAGATAAGGTTACTATATACCAAGCAATCGGAACATCGTCAACAGCTATGCTAGATGATATAATTTTAGATACGCTTACTGTAAGAGATATAGCCAATAAGAATATATCTTCTATAGTGTATCCACCTGAGATTTATCCATATAAGACAAATGCAATAGAAATAGGAAAAAATCTAGAAGAGTTATTGAAAATGGCGTATATTATAGTATCAAACTATGCTTCAAGAGCAAATAAGATAGAAGCCATGACCAGATATAATAAATTAGAGCAAGAAATAATAAATCTAATTCAGCAAAGGGAAGAATTAGCAAGAGAGGTTTTTGATAGGCTTAAGATTAAATATTGATAACTCAAAATATACAAATAGATTAATAGTAACAGCGGAGGAGGATTTCGATTCCTCAAAGAAATGCAACCACTGGAGGAGCTATGGCAAGAATAAGACGGAGGGTCTATTTCATGAACAACCAAATTAACATGTTACCGTTTTTACTGGAAGCCTTTGCCGAAAACAAAAACCTGCACAGAGACATTGATTCCCTGTATATGCAGGATAAATACAAGTTTTACAGGCTAGCAAAGCTGTCTCCCTTCTACAACCACCCCATCATTTGTGAAGGGGATATCCTGCGGCAGGAATACGGACGGAAAGCACTCGGCATACTGATGACCTGCAACGATGACCCCAGGTTAATTGAAGAAGTGTTTAAACTACTTCAAAAAGGCTGGCCGTATATATATCGTCTTGTTGAAAAGGAAAAAAGCGACACTGTTGATGTGTTTGAGGTTATAAAAAAAGCATATAAAAACCGGGAGGATTTTTTGTCGCTGCCCGATGATGTTATATGCTCCATCCTGACGGTTATTCTCTTCCTTGTTACCAATTTCGGCAAGAAGATTTCGCCAGAAGCCGAAAAATTTGTTGCAGAATTCTACGCAAAGCGCCTGGCATTCTATGAAAAAGAGGCCAGCGAACGCCTGCATTATAAGACAATCACGCCCGAACTTAAGAAAAAGGTCGATGCGCTGAAAAAAGACGTGTATGACAAAGTCGGTGTTATAAAAAACTTCAGGGATATTAACCCTGCCAAAAACGAGGAGCTGAACCGGCTGGTTGAAGGATTTGGCCTGCTCTTTGAGACGGAGTTTATATCTTCCCCTAGCTTGTTCGATAAGCTGGATTTTGCCGATAAAGACATAGATGAAATACTGGCGGCATACATCGTGTCGCAGAGGAACTTGAGTGCTACCGAGGCAAGCAAATTCCTGGCTGCAGGAATATACATCAAGTACCTGCTCAAAGCCTACAAAAAGGCAAAAGAACACTATTTTAAGTACAACCGCGAGACAATGTTTGTGGAGCTGGAGGCCCGCGAAAAAGAGAACAATGCCTTAAAGCAGGAAAACGCACAGCTTCGCCAGCGCATTGAAGAACAGCAACAGCAGATCGAAAAGCTGAAGAAGTCCCTGGAAACGGAGTATTCCAGGGCAAAAAATGAGTTCGCAGAGAGAGTAAAAGAGCTGGAAAAAGAGAATGAGCAACTCAAAGCCGAGCTAGAGGCGGACAAAAATGAACTTGCTGCACTGCGTGAGCTTGCCTTTTCTCTCCGGCAAGAGCCACAACTTGAAGGAGAAAAACCCCCCTCTCTGGAAGAAATATGCCAGGCTGTGAATTCCCCTGCCATCCTTATTGTGGGTGGCCACCCCAACTGGCAAAAACAGATCAAAGACAAACTCCCCGATGTTAATATTATCCCTGCCGACATGCTTAGTTTTGATCCGGGCAGCCTGGGAACCGTTAGACTTGTAGTCTTTAACACTGCATACCTCAATCATGGTATGTATTATAAGATTATCAATTTTGTACGAAAAAACAAGATAAGGGTTTGCTATATAGTCAGCCAAAATATAGAGGCAGGGGTTAAACAAATATATCAGGCTTTCTGCGATAATTGAATATGCTCGTTTTTAACCGCTATCCGGCTGTTATTTATACAACTTAATGCAACATAATATATATATATTGCATTATTTGTAAATGTTTCACCTCTCTTCTTTCATGGTGTGTTACCTCCCCCCCGTCCCTTTTGACGCGTTTTCTTTCCTTATAGGAATGATAAAAACTTTTACCCGTTTTATGATGTGTTATGTTCCGTCTCTGTCTTCCTTCCTTATAGGAACGATAAAAACCAAACACAAAAAGCACGTCTGCGAAGCAGAGGTGCTTAAATTATACTTGTGCGCCCGGCATGGGCGTTAACTCGGTGGTGAAAGTCCACTGCAGGCAAGGCAGCACTAGTCTGCTAGCCAAAGGCAAGGGTGTCCATCGCGAGGTGGAATCCGAAGGAAGCCGGAGGCAAAACCACGGCTCGATGAACAAGAACCCCATACGAGGCTAGACCGCTCGGATGAGCTGGCAAGACACAGCGAAATCCCAGGCTGCCAAGGGGCGGTAGAGTATATGGGGCGAGCGCGGGGCGAAGGTTAACGCTCTTACCCGGGGAGGCCTGCCGGAAACGCCAGGGAAGCTGGTAATCCATGCTGAAAAGCATGGCTGAACCGGCAGGAGTCAGCAGAGGGCATAGTACCTTGGAGGTCATGAACTTCAGGGGAAGGCCTGAACATCAAGTAAGAGGTGAGACCGATGAGTTCGAGAGAAGGACGAAGACAGCAGAAAATCCCGGAAGGGACCTGCTCGCGGGAGGAAGTGGTGAAGCCACGGGGGACCGCGGGATGGCCGAGTTCTTCTCCGGTACGAAACGGAGAGTCACCTTGCGGAGGCAACGATAGTGGCCTGATGGAACGGGTGGTAGAAAGAGACAACATGCTAAGGGCCTTAAAGAGGGTAGAGAGAAACGGGGGCGCGCCCGGTATAGACGGCATCCCGACCGAACGGCTTCGGGAGCAAATCCGTGCTGAATGGTCGCACATCCGTCAGGAACTGCTTGAGGGGACCTACAAGCCCAAGCCTGTGCGCCGGGTCGAAATCCCGAAACCCGGGGGAGGCAAACGGCTTTTAGGAATCCCCACCGTAATGGACCGCCTTACCCAACAGGCTCTCCTGCAAGTATTAACCCCTATCTTTGACCAGCGAAACAATACGTGGAAGAAGGATACGAATGGGCAGTAGATCTGGACATAGAGAAATTCTTCGACCGGGTAAACCACGGCATACTCATGGCCCGGGTAGCTCGGAAGGTTAAGGATAAGAGGGTATTAACCCTCATTCGCCGATACCTACAGGCAGGCGTAATGATAAACGGAGTAGTAATGGAAACGACGGAAGGCACGCCGCAGGGCGGGCCATTAAGCCCGTACTAGCCAACATACTGCTGGACGAACTGGACAAAGAACTCGAAAAGAGGGGTCACAAATTCGTACGATATGCAGGCGACTGCAACATCTATGTCAAGAGCAAGAGAGCCGGGGAAAGAGTTATGAACAGCATAAAGAAATACCTGCAGGAGCGATTAAAGCTCAAGATAAACGAACAGAAGAGTGCGGTAGACCGACCGTGGAAGCTGAAATTTCTGGGGTTTAGCATGCACAAAGCCAAAGGAGGGCAAATACTCATCCGCCTAGCATCGCAAACAATAGAAAGAGTAAAGACCAAAGTATGGGAGATGACAGCACGGAACAAACCGGTAAGTATAGCCGAACGCATAGGACGACTCAATACCTACTTGGGAGGGTGGATGGGCTACTTTGCCCTTGCCGAGACGCCCAGCGTATTCAAAGAACTTGACGGCTGGATACGCCGGCGGCTGCGCATGTGTCTATGGAAAGAGTGGAAGCGAGTGCGGACAAGATATCGCGAACTTCGGGCACTGGGATTACCCGAGCAAGTAGTGCATGAATTTGCCAATGCTCGTAAGGGGCCATGGCGAATGGCTCATGGGCCAATGAATATAGCCCTGGGCAACGCCTATTGGCAAACCCAGGGCCTGACGAGCTTAATCGAACGCCATCAGAGACTTCGTCAAGCTTGGTGAACCGCCGGATGCGGACCCGCATGTCCGGTGGTGTGAGGGGACGGGGGTTAATCGCTCCCTCCTACTCGATATGTATAATTATATAAAATTGTTTTCCTGTAAGAATTCTTCTGGAGTATTGAAAGCTGTAAAGAAAAGTGGTGATCCAGCAAAAGACAAAGGAGATACAGGTCCTACTGTCATAAATGCATATTGACGCGAAGAAATATCAAAAGAACTATGAGGATCACGGAATGATTGGTACAATTTCAATGCATTAGTATCTCCTCCAACAATTTCTCTCAAAGCTTGAAATTCGGTTCCCAAAGCTAAACCGAAGCCAAAGAAGAAAATTCTCAATTGGTTAATTATTTCTCTATGTAAGCTTGAAAGAGTTTGGCTTATAAACATCCATCCAAGACCATATTTTCTAGTAGTTCTTACAGCATCAATTAATGAGATTCGTACACTTTCCTGATGTTCATTTTCATATTTCTCTCTTGGTGCCAATCTATGAGCTTCATCTAATATAACAAGTGTATTTAAAAACTTATTCTGTTTATAAGCACTTTCTGCACTCCAGGTTAAAGCGTCAAGAAGTCTTTTTATTACCAACGCCTGAATAGTCTCATTCCAAAACATGCCCTCAGATGTTTCTTTCGATAAATCGACAATAACTACGGGTCGACTTTGAACCTCGAGATTAAAAGCCGCATAAATTATTTGATTAATAGTTACTACACCTGTACGATTTTCGCTAAACAATTCAGCTACTGGTTTCCAATAACTATTAAAGAACTCTTCTTTATTTTTATATGCTTCTTGAAGCAGAGAAATAAATCTATTCCTTGAAGCTTCACTCCTATAAATTATCTTTTGAACATTTTCGTCACTTAGTATTTCTAAGGCTTTTTCAAATGCTTCTATGCTATCTAATTCTCCTAGTTTTACTTTCTTTTTTTCCAGTCTTTCTGACAGAATTTCACATGCTATCCTTCTATTTTCACCTTTACTAACGGAAAGTTTTTCGAAGAAGGATGACTCGTAAAGTATCTCACTAAACAGATCCCATGTATCTAGAACTAAATCCTTAATTCTTTTAACTATTACTGCTTTCTTTAAATTTTTAAATATAGCAGTTAAATTTAAATAGAATCCATCTTTATTACCATGGCCTTTTATGTCTTTTGCAAATTCTCCTTGGGGGTCTATAACAAAAATAGACATTTGTGGATATCGAGCATATGCTAACATTATCATTTTTGCAAGAACTGATTTACCTGAACCAGTTTTCCCAAATATCCCAAGGTGATAAGCTTCTCCGGCTCCATGAGATCCCGAACCAAAATGTTTAAACCACAGCGGTAGTTTAGGTCTTGAGCCATATACATGGCCCAAATAAAAAATTTCATTTTTATATTCTTCCAAGAAAGTGTTTATAATTTCTTCCGTCGCCAGGCTTATATATGTACCCGTAGCAGGAACTGTGCCTAAAATACTGGGTTCAAATTTATTACCTTCATCACTAAAAACAGCACTTACTGTCATCTGTCCTAAATGAGTATCTTGTTTGCCACTTATTTGACTAATTTGTCCCTTTTGTCTCGCTAAAGATCTCATAGTGGGATCTTCAAGCCATGCATTTCTTAATTGAATTTCTGTTATTTGCCCCAAAGCATAATGTTTTTTCCCATCTTGGTTAAAACTAAAAAAGGCTAATTCACCTACTAATTTCTTATCTACTGCGGTGCCCAAAATATCTATTGAAAGTTCGCTAGTTGAAGATGGTGATCCTATTGTACCTATTCGCTCTGCGTTATCTAATAATTTTTCAATGTTTTTCATTCTAATGACCTCCCTCGGTTCTATATCCATGCATAGTAAAAAATATTTCAGAAAAATCTTCTTCCTCATATAATTCAATTATTCTTCTAGTTGAAGCCTGTCTAAATGCAGGCATTGCTCTTCCTAAATGTTTTACCATCCTATCAGCCATAAACAATGGATAAGGTTCCATAATGCCCGAAGCACCACACTGGTAGCGCAACCCCTGAAATAATATAGATAACCTACTTTTGTTGGTTACAACAGAATAAGGTATTTCTAATCTTAAAGCTGGCATCCATGAATGCGGTTTATAATACACAACATGAATTTTTTCAAGAAGTGAAGTTATCTCATTTACAACTTTATCTAATTTTTGGTCATCCTCTAGCAAAGCTAAATGCCACTTTTGTGCTGTTTTCTCTAGAGGAATTGGAGCAGTATATTCTCCAGCAGACAGAATAAAAGTCATTAGTGCCCTATCATCATAGCGAGATGCCCATCCCAAGCTTTTCCCAAGCTCTTGTCTCGTTGTATACTTTGGTAGACTAACCCATATTTTGTTACTTTTTGAAGCCTCAAGAACAGTTTTATAAGCTGTTAGAAAAGATGCAAATCTTTTAATTAACTCCTCACTTAATCTTGTATTTTTTATTTTAGCCTTGTTTACAGCTTGGTTCATATAAATTATAGGAGTAGTAAAAGAACCATCCAACATTACAATATCATGAGGAGCATTTACGGCAAGTTCTAATTCCATTTGTATCATAATTCCCCTTACTATAGACGGTGTATCATCATCTCTTTTTTCATGAGACATAAAAGTTAAATGTTTAGGCTCTTCCCAATGCCTTGTCTCAAAAGGAGGAGTTAAACCTTCTACCGCAACAGCAGCACATCCAACAAGGTCCATTGCCATAAGTTTTTCAATAGCATAAGATCCATCTACTCCACAAGTAGTAGGAGGCTGGGGAAATTCAAGTTCTCTATCATTTTTTAATATTCCACTTCTTTGAAGCTGTTCCCGAATTTGTTTTTTCTTCTCTTTAAGTTCTTTAAACATTGAAAGAATTTCTTCTCCTATTTGATTACTTTTTTCTAACATTTCCTCCACAAGAGCTTCTGGGAGTTGAGAAAAAACGCCTTGTTCTTCCATTCTATCAGGTCCCCCATAACTATTTTTTTAATCGACCTATTTAATTAAAAGATACTTTTTTAAATTATCCTTATTCCAATATTTCCATTCGTCATTGGTTTTTGCTCTTTGCTTTAGATATCGTTCTTTCCAATATTCAGCCAATTCTTCGAATTTATAATCATAATATTTAACTTCTTCATCAATACCATTGATATATTCGACCACATTTGAAGCAAGTGGGAAAACAAAAACCTCCCTTTTAACTTCGTGTTTCAAAAGCTGCTTTATACTTTCAATATTTAAAACTTTTTTTAAATCTATTTCCTTATTTATTTCTCTAATAGCTGTATTGATTAATCTGAATTTATAATTAGGACCATTGCCATATCCACCTTTAACTTCGATTCCTTTCAATAACAAGTACACTTTCATTAACCTTGAAATTTCGTCAGTATACTTAAAAGCTCCAAAACCTTTTGTATAACCAAGTGAAAAACATAATAACCTATCCTTGTATTTAACCCTGTTATATATAGAACTGCGCCCATAAGCTGAAGTTGTCGTAAAAAGCACTAAATGTGGAGATATAACATTTTGTTCTATTTCAGTTTTTTTATTGCTATACTTTTCTTTGTAAAAATCTCTAACCTCGTTAGCTACGGCGCTCATTGCTACTAATTTGCCGCCCAACAACATATTGTAGGGTGGTACTGCACCTAATGTAAAAATATCCATCGTCTCATTAAGCTTATAAACTTTGTTTTTCCCTTTTAAATTGAGCCATTCATTCCTTAATTTTATTCCTAGAGCTGGAGAGTGAGCCCCCAATATTCCTATAAGTTTTCCATTGTATTCATCCATTATAAGAAAACACAACCTACGCCCATAACCATTTGAGAATGGCAAACTCCATGTGAATCTTGCTGTTTTAAAAATATCCCATTCTTCTTTTGTTCTAACAGGAACTAGCTTAGGAGATATTTTTTCTGGTACAATATCATCCCCCTTTGCAAAATATTCATCAATAACCTTTTCACCCTTTTCAATCAAAAATTTTCTGTGTTTAAGCAAAAGCTCAATTCGAGCTCTCTCGTGCATTTTTCTCAATACATCTTTACTTTGTATTTCTGGAGTGTTTAAAACGTAATTCTTTATTTGTTCTATAATTTTGTCTCTCAGCATTTGCCTTTTTTTCTCGAGATCTATACAATTATTTATTTCATCATCTATTTCAGAATTTATTTCATACTGCAATATATAATCATTTAGTTGTTCAATCCAAGCCAATTTATAGCACCTCCATATATCAGTGCAGTTATATCATAATTGTCCGTCCATGTCAAGATTTAGTAGGTACCTTCGGGCGCATTTAATATTTTCAAAGAAATAATTAACAAACGAGGTTATAGCATTTTAAAATCACTGGTACTTCTGGGCAAAACATTTTTCACTATTTAGCCAACCACAAAGCATTTAATTTAGTATATGGTAAACATTACCTAATATATTGAAAATCGCCCAGTACCTTCCGCTCTGAGAAGTAAATTTTTTGTTGACTCCATTATAATAGTATTTTCCCTGTATTCGTTATGCTAAATTTTTTCACTTTGCTTCTCTTTCTTTTATCCCAAAAAGACCGAATAAGGTCTTATCTCAGCCTTTTCATTTTTATCTAAAGCTGTAGAACATTCCTGAGGGCAACAGACTATCGGCTGTTTAATAAGCCTTATAGACGATCCGGGCAGTTATCAACATCTTGTTATACCCCTTCCTCGCCCTGCAGCTGTGATTTTAGATATTCTGCAAATTTCTGCTCAAGCAGTGCGTTTACCTTTTTTTCATATTCGCTCCTGACGGCAAGCACTGCGCAATCTTTTTCCAGCCTGGCTTTCTCCAGTTCAGTTTCTTTTTCTTGTTTAGCCCGTTCTAGTTGCTCCGTTGTTTCTTTGATTTTCGCTGCAAGATATTTGTTCTCTTCTGTTATGCGTGCCAACTCTCGCCGCAAACTCTCGTTTTCTTCTGTGTATATAGTAAGTTTTTTGGCTTCAGCCTGCAGTGCGCTGTTCTTTTCTTTATACTCATTCACAAGACTTTTTAAAGTAGTGTTCATTTCAGCTGCGGTGGCCAGCTTTTTCTCTATCTCTTGTTTTGCCGCAATAAGTATCTTTTTCTCTTCCTCCAGCTCCTGCACTGCTTTTTGAAGTTCCTGCAGCTGGACTTTATATTTATCCAGCTCTGCTTCTTTTTCTGCCAGACGGCTCTGCCATTCTTTCTGCGTTAGCTCGCCCTCTATTTTTATCCGCTCTACCAGGTTGACAAATATGGCGCTAATGCGTCTGGTCAGTTCCTGTAGTTCGCGTATGTCGGACTCCGCTGTTGGCAGTACCTCTCGTGCTTTGTTCAGCGCATATATATGCACCATATCGGCTATAAGATCCTTGGAAGTCATGCCTGTTTTTTCTAACAGCTGCGATATTTTTTCCTTCAGTTCCGCCGGTATCCTCACACTCCATGTGGTATCCGTCATCATATACGAGCGCAGAAGACTCTATTTTGAAGAAGATGGAGAGAGATGCGCGCTCTTCCCTCCTTTCTAACAGTGGTTTCCCAGCCTTTGGGATTACATGCACCATATGCGGCTGAGGCTAGTCAACCAGGACTTGCTCACAAGCCCCGCTTCTTTAAGCGGTAGGTAGTTAACAAACTCTCGTCCCTTTCTTTGTTGTTTGGTATTATTATATCATACGGCCTCAAAATGTAAACATATATTAGTCAAGGATTAACAAATTGTTTACATGGTTTACTTATGTTTACATCTCACGGTCGGTCATCCCCCCTTTTAATTAAAAAGATTCAAAAAGGCTTTCCAATTCTTCCGCCGAATATTCGTGCTGTTCAAAATTATTAAAGCTGCTGCGTGTACGAGTAGCATCTGTACGTTTCCCCTTCGGCGGCTGTACATTGTTCCTGGCTATGTAAAACAAAAGCCCAACAGGGTTCTGTATATCGTTTGCCGTAAGTATGACACGGCTTATCTCACCGTAAACTTTTAGTGCGTGTTCAAGCTTTACATCAG
>Ga0134105_1001000_pt1 | contig 23404 bp, 30 predicted proteins | sample 16_3_2metaG_FD_94457 | JGI IMG/M metagenome (GOLD analysis project Ga0134105, IMG submission 94457) | Switchgrass degrading microbial communities from high solid loading bioreactors in New Hampshire, USA - 16_60_3.3_214_A3 metaG | ecosystem: Engineered > Bioreactor > Semi-continuous > Anaerobic... | reverse complement strand
TACAACCCTATTGAGAATGAAAACCAGGCTAAAGGTTTGAATAAACAATTAGCCGAGATACCTAAAAGTAAATTGTTTAAACCCTTTGTAGACTGCGTAAAAGAATACTGCAAATACATAGAAAGCATACTTAAAGGGGTTGACATACCCTCTGAGAACCCTTCCGAAACCCTTTCAAAACCCTATACTAAACCAGGAACAGGAACAGGAACAGGAACAGGATCAGGAGAAGAAGATAATAGTCCGAACCCTCCGGGCCCGGACGCGCCGCAAGAAACCCCGGAGTCTTCTGATGACGACATTTCAGGTGACAACATCAAGGAGCCCAAATATAACGAAGACAGCTCACCTTATAAAGCTGCATTGTATCTACGTAACCGCATCCTTGAAAATAACCCAAGGGCCAGAGTGCCCAGGGACGATCCTGAAGATCCACTCATGCAAAAATGGGCCCAAGAAATGGATAGGCTCCATCGGATTGGTCCACCAGGAGGCAGTCAAGGCTACAGCTGGCAAGAGATTCGTGAACTAATTGATTTTTCCCAAGATGACGCCTTTTGGAAGGCAAACATCCTTTCAGCCGGCAAGCTCCGGGAAAAATGTATCCAGCTTGAAAACCAGATGAAACGCCAGTCTGGTCAATTTGGACGTGAACCACCAAAGACAAGACAAACCTCCAGAAACGTAGCCAATGCATTGCGGCTCGTTGAGAAATACGAGCGAGAGGAGGGAGAAGTCTATGACCAAGGGCGAAGTAGCGAAGATCCTTGCAGTTTTCGCGGCGGCATATCCGCACTTTGAAGTTGATGACCTAAAAGTCCATGTTTGGCATGAGATATTCAAAGATGTGGATTACGAAGTGGCAAATGTTGCGGCAAAAAAAATCATTCTCGAGAAAACTTTCCCGCCATCGATCGCTGAGTTCAGGGAAGCTATTATTAGCATCACTTCCCCAAGATTGATGTCTGCTGCAGAGGCTTGGGGCGAAGTGAAAGATGCTATTCGCAGATTTGGCTACTACCGCGAAAGTGAGGCCCTGGCCAGCATGTCAGAGGCAACCAGGAAAACGGTGCAATACATGGGATGGAAGTCGATTTGCACTTCGGAGGATCCCGAAGGTGTATTGCGTGGGCAGTTTATCAGGATGTACGAACAGGTAGCTGGGCGAGAAAAAGAGAGAACTATGCTCCCAGATACAATCAAGAGCATGATTTCGTCGCTCGCAGAAAAATTCACGTTTCCTGAATTACCTAGTGGTGACGAAAGAAAGGTGGAGGCTCATGGCTAAAAAAGAAAATCGCAGCGGCCTGACTTTGAATGCTCGTCATCGCCCAAAGAAATGCATCGATTGCGGGAAAGTGTTTGTCCCGTTGTCCGGCCGAGCACTCAGATGTTTTGAGTGCCGCGGGAAAGTTCGGTATCCGAGCAAAGGAAAACTGGCTTCAATGGGAGGTAGAACATGACCAGCAGCAAAGCCAAGGGCAAGCGTGGAGAGCTCGAATGGGCGAGGTTCTGTAGAAATCAGGGGTATCAAGCTAGGCGTGGACAACAATACTCAGGTATTGAAGGGGAAGATGTTATAGGCCTTCCCGGCATTCATGTCGAGGTCAAACGAGTTGAAAAACTGAATATCCATGACGCTATGGATCAAGCTGTTAGGGACGCAGCGAAAGGGAAAATCCCTATAGTGGCACACAGAAAGAATCATTGTTCTTGGTTGATTACCATGAGAGCAGAAGATTGGTTTGAACTCTATCGAGAGTGGGAAGCTGGTCGATCGGAGGTGATGAAAGATGTGCAAATGTCGAGAATGTAGAAACAAAACCTGCGTGTGCAGGAATTGCGATGAATACCCAGTGTGTGCTTACCCAAAGATTGATTTCTGTCGGCGGGATATCTAGGGGGGAATCGCCATGAACGAGGCTTGCATCACCTTGGTGGCCAGAATGGTGGTTGATATCATGGCCGGTGACCGGCAGCGAGTCATTGATCTCTATGAGCAATATCGCAAAGAACGGTATCTTCATGTGTCGGTTGGAGAAATTCTGAAAGCCAAAAAGGGGATGGTCGCATGACCCCGGAACAGGAGGAGGGAAAACATGTCTGACGCTTTAACTGATATTGCAAGGGATGAACGAAGAGCAAGGGTTTTAAGAAAGATTGTGGAGCTAGAAGGAAAAGGCGACTTAACAACGGCGGAAATCGAAGAATTGATAAGGCTCTGGGAGGAATACAAGTCAATTGGCAGAGGATATTGGACAGTGTCCGATCAGAAATTGGCGGATAGGAAAATAAAGGAGTACGCAAATCTATTGCTCAAATAAAAAATAACCCCTTCCGGGGTATAGGTAGTTACTCCTATGAAAATTGTATCATTGACCGGGAGGGGTGGCAAGATGAAGATGAAAAGAGCAACTTACAGGCATATCGAAGCCGAGATTTATGCATACCATGATACCTTAAGAGCGATAGAGGAACTGCGGCGGGATATCATCTTGGCTGGGGGTTTGCACGAAGCATACGGAGCCGTAGTCGGCGACAGATACGCCGGCACCAGCATAGTCGAGCGCCGGGCTACGAAACTGGCAGACAGTGTACTACTGCGCGAGATGGAGAGGATCACCAAGGCCATCGAGGACGTCTATGCTCGGGCGAAAGAAGAGTGCCGGCGGGTGCTTTGGGTGAAGTACGGGCTGGCCTTGGTAGGATGGGAGCCGCCGGCGGAATTGATTGAGAGGATGCAGGGGCGGAATAGATACGATATGAGTCCGGATGAAATGGCGGATGTGCTGAATATAGATCGGGCGACGTTTCACCGGTACAGAAGTGGGTTTGTGTATGGGATAGCGGAGCAACTTGGGTGGTATTGACCAAAATAAAAAAGCACTCTTGCATGAGGGTGCTTTTTACATTTAATGTAACATGTTATAATATTCCGTGTACAATAGAACGGCTTGCAAGGGCGGTCGGCTAGCCTCTCGGAAGGGAGGTGATGCCTATGGATATTTATCAGTCGCTATCGCTGATGATCTCATTCGCGACACTCGTCGTGTTGATCATATCCTCTAATAAACGGAAATAGACCGCCCTTGTGGTAGGGGGTGCGGTCTATTCCGTCTCCCGTAAAGCCAACCGCTCTTCAAGCGGCTATTGTACACCGACCGTAGGTGCTGCAACACCTGCGGTCATTTGTATTTTATGCTTTTTCTGTATTTATAATACCACATCATACCATACTGTTTCAATTCCTCGCATTTTTCAGTTTCAATTCCTCGCCTTACTATGATATGATTTTAACACTTTTTGCGACTTTTTTGCGACGACTTTTTTGAAAAAAAGATACAAAATATATAATAGATAGGCGAAGCCGCTATGAGGTGAAAGCAAACATGCCATACTTTGAGTGCTGGAGATGTGGGACGTTAGTTCAAGCGTATGTGGAAGATCCTAAAATAAGGCTTTTTTGCCCGGATTGTAAAATAGAACATCCCAAAGAATTAGAAGCTAAGCGACAAGAGTATATGAAGCTTAGAATGGAGCTAATGTGGGAAAGGGCAATTAGGACAATTGAAAAGCAACATAATGCCAAAATGTATCTTTACCTCGAGCCAGCTAAAGTAGTCAGGGAAAAAGCATTGAGCGATGTTGAAGCGTTTGACAGTGCTCACGAAATGATCGCCGCAATAGAATTGTTAAGAGTGCCGACAAAAGTAAAAATTCATCCAACGGTGGGAAAACATAAACCAGATTTTATGTTGCCAAACGAGAAAGTGATATTAGAGATTGATGGATATATGCACAAACATCATAAAAAAGAGGATTACCAAAGGGACATCGAAATAAGACAGGAACTTGGAGCGGAATGGGAAGTGGTCAGAATTCCAACACAATATCTTGAACAAAATTCAGGAGCGTTGTATACAGCTATCAAAGAATTAAAGCGATATCAGCAAAAACTTCGTAGGCAAAATAATGGGTTATTGCCGCCGAATTATTCTGGAAGAGAGGCAGTAGCTTGGAAAAAAGTAATGCAGATGTTTGGAGCCTAATAAACTAAAGAGCCGTCCATGAGGGCGGCTTTTGGTTTGCAGGAAAATCATCCCTTTTGCCGAATTATTAAAAAACAAAAAGGGGGATAAACAAAATGGAAGAAAAAATGTTTTCCATATGACTTGTTGAAATCGAAGAGAATAATGCGTGGAATGATATAGGCGAAAGAATTGAAGATAGTAATTTACACAAAGAGTATGTATATATTACTATAAATAAATGGATTATTAAAGAAAAGAGGAAAGTTTACGCATTAGAGCCGAGTAAAAACGTTTTGTATAGAATAGAAAAAATAAAAAGTTAAGTTAAGAGCCTCCGGGCTCTTTTTTCATGCCTATAAAGCGAGGTGGTGAGAGTGGCAAAGTTAACTGCAAAACAGCAAAGGTTTGTGGAAGAGTACCTGATTGACTTAAACGCCACTCAGGCTGCCATCAGAGCAGGTTACAGTGTTAAAAATGCTGGGAAAATCGGTCCGGAGCTGCTAGGAAAAACTAGGATAAAAAACGCCATTGATAAGGCGATGGCCGAGCGTTCCCGTCGAACCGGGATAAACCAGGATAGGGTGCTTCTAGAGCTGGCCAAGATTGCCTTTGTAAACGCCAGCGATGTAATCAACATGGATGAGGCTACTATTCGGGGTGATGCCAACCGGGAAGATACTGCCGCCATTGCTTCTGTGAAAGTTAAAAGAATACCCACCGAGGATGGCGACATTGTAGAAAGGGAAGTCAAAACTTATGATAAACTGAAGGCCCTGGAATTGATTGGCAAGCACCTGGGGATGTTCAAAGACAAGCTGGACGTAAATGTTGAGGTAAACTTGGCAGACCTTTTGAGAAAGGCCTGGGACGTGGCTCGGAATGGCGAAGCAGATTGACAAGGAAATGATTCAAGGCATGGTCCAATTCATTCGCCGACCAGTGCTTTTTGTTCGGCAGGTCCTAAACGCAGAGCCGGACCAATGGCAGGCAGAAACTCTCCAAGCCTTAGCTGATCATTCTAGGGTTGCCGTCCGTTCTGGCCATGGCGTTGGAAAAACCACATTGGAGGCCTGGGCATTGCTGTGGTTTTTGTTTACCCGGCCGTTTCCAAAAGTGCCGTGTACAGCGCCGACCAGACAGCAGCTTCATGACATACTTTGGGCGGAAGCTGCTAAATGGCTGGAAAGAGCGCCGGCGTTACAACCCTATTTTGAATGGCAAAAGACCAGAATTATTCAACGGCAGCACCCAGAACGTTGGTTTGCGGTAGCCAGAACAGCAAATAAGCCGGAGAATTTAGCAGGGTTTCATGAGGAACACCTGCTTTTTATTGTGGATGAAGCGTCAGGAGTACCTGACAATATCTTTGAGACTATTGAGGGTGCTCTAACTACGGGAGATGCTAAGCTACTTATATGTGGCAACCCGACTAAGAACAGCGGTGAATTCCACGATGCGTTTTTCAAAAACCGGTCGCTGTACTGGGTAAAAAAGGTTGCCTGCTCTGATAGCCCGCGGGTAAGCCCGGAGTACAGAGAACGATTGGTCAAAAAGTATGGTGAAAACAGCGACATAGTTCGGGTTCGAGCTGACGGGGAATTTCCCAAAGCTGAGCCCGATACTTTCATTCCGCTGGAATTGGTCGAGGCTGCCATAATGCGGGAAGTGGAGCCGGAAGGGCCGCTGGAAATCGGCGTGGATGTGGCCAGGTTTGGTGATGATGAAACGGTTCTGGCGGCTCGGGTAGGGCTGAAACATGTTCGCCTGGATGTTTATCAGGGGCAGGATACCATGGTCACTACTGGAAGAACTGTTGCTATGTCAAAAGAGTTGATGAAGGAGTTTGGGAAGCCCAAGTGCATTGTCAAGATAGATGATGATGGGGTGGGCGGTGCGGTTACAGACCGACTGCGAGAGATTGTGAGAGAAGAAAATCTCCCTATTGTGGTTATTGACTGTCACAATGGGGGAGTACCTGATGATAAAGAACATTACGAGGACTGGGGCACAGAATCATGGGCACAGCTACGCGACCTGCTCAAAAGTAACGAGATTGAACTTATTGATGATGAGGACCTAGTGGGGCAGTTGTCTACGAGGAAATACAACATAACGAGCAAAGGCAAAATCAAGCTGGAAAGTAAGAAGGAAATGAAAAAGCGGGGGCTCAAAAGTCCTGACCGGGCTGATGCTGTTGTGTTAGCATTCGCACCAGTGAAAACCTTTGACCCAGGTCTAGCAGGGTTACTGAGAGGTGTTAGAATTTATGGCTAAACAAGGATGGCTTAAGAAAGCCGCAGGCGAAATATCGAAATTGCGACAGGGTATATTCGGCAAGTTTGGGACTATCCTAACAGGACATTGGAATGTACCCTACGTATTAAACAGCACCCGGGTGGACTATGAGCTTGCCCGGCAATTGTATCACAACACCAATGATGACTATAAACTGGGGGCAGGTTTCGCCAAGCCCATAATAAACACTCTGGCCGGTTTCATGGGCGTGCCGCATTTCCGGTGCAAGGACGAGAATGCTCAGGAAGTCCTGGACGAGCATGTAAGCCGCTGGGTTAGCCTGATGCAGAGGGTGCATCAGCTCTGCCTGCGGGATGGCGATTGTTTTGTAATGTTGGCCAACCTTGAAAATGACGACCCGCTATACCCTGATGAAGAAAACAAGATTGACTTCATCATCATTCCGCCAGAGCAGGTAGCGGATATTGAGGTTGACCCGATTACTAGGGAACCTGTTGCTTATACGATACAAGCCAAAGCGAAATGGGATAGCGGCAAACGGGAATACCAGGTGACGCAGCGTATTGCTGCCGATATGATTACGGTCCAGGTGGAAGGTGATGCGCCTCCAGACTTAGTAAGTGAAGAAAGGCCTAATTCATGGGGTTTTATCCCGATAGTACATTTTAAAAACGAGCCAGAGGAAACAGAATTATACGGCGCCAGTGAACTTGAAGCGGTTGAGCCTTACTTGAAGGCATACCACGATGTAATGCTACATGCTATGCAGGGAAGCAAAATGCATTCTACGCCAAGGCTCAAACTTAAACTTAAGGACGTCGAAAGATTTATCCTTAACAACTTTGGGTCGCAGGTGTTGGAACAGGTTAAGAGGGGAGAACAGGCTAACGTTAACCTCCAGGGGCATGAACTGCTAATCTTTACGGATGAGGAAGATGCATCCTTTATTGAGGCCCGGTCAGCCATTGGTGATGCTGAGGCGCTGCTTAAGCTATTGTTCTACTGCATAGTGGATGTTTCTGAGGTGCCGGAATTTGCTTTTGGCGTCCATACTCCCTCCAGCCACGCTAGTGTGAAAGAGCAAATGCCACTTCTTATTCGGAGGGTTGCCCGAAAGCGGGAAATGGTAACCGAAAACTGGCAGACGCTAAGCAGGATGCTCTTGGTTATGCATAGCAAGATTACCGGTAAGAGATTCGAGAGCTACGAAGTGGGAATAACGTGGGATGCCGTTATCGAGCGGGATGAAAAAGAGTATGCAGATACCATCTATACCTTGGTAAATGCGCTTAATACGGCTTTGCTTGGCGGTTTCATCAGCCTGGATGCTGCTGTGGACCTGCTGGCGCAGTACATTGACACCATGCAGGAGTATGCTACCGATGACCCAACCATACCGGGAGAAAGAGAGCGCATAATTAAGAGCTGGATCATGCGCCGCCGATTGGAGGACGGAGAAGGTCTAGATCAGCAGCGGCAGGAGATTGAAAGGGAGCTTGAAAGCTAATGGCCCGGGAAATAGACGAAATCAAAGACGCCGCCGGTGCTTATCGGCGCTGGGCACTGGAGGCACGGAAGAAGTATATTGAATTGCGCTTGAAGCAGGACCCCGAAATCCGGGGTCTTTATATTAGGGCTGCAGATAGAGTAGCAAGGGAACTGCGAAAACTGGCCCTGAAAACGCCGTCAAGTTATCTCAGAAAGCGGCAATTAGAGGAACTTGAAGCAGCGCTTCGGACAGAAGCGGACCGATTAACTGGCAACCTCACTAAAGCATTCGAGCAATACATTGAGCAGGCAGTTGATGCCGGGGCTGGCTACAGCCAGGCTGTTACCCTGAGCCTTTTTAAGAAAGCGGGCATGGACACCGCCGGCCTGCGGGCCATGTTTGCTACGGTAAACCGCCAGGCAGTGGAGGCTTGCTGGGCGAGGACAAAGAAAGGGCTGTTCCTGTCGGATCGCATCTGGGAGCAGGGAGAAAAATTCAGGAATACCATGCGGGACATTATCCAGGAAGCCGTGGCCACCGGGCAGGATGCCGTGAAAACAGCTAGGATGTTGCAGCAGTATGTGAGACAAGGGAAGAGCACATTAGCTGCAAACTACCCAAACATGATGGAGCGCATGAGAGGAAGAATTCCCAAGGATATTTGCTATGAGGCCCTTCGGTTGGCTAGGACCGAAATGACAGCAGTCTTCGGGGAAGGAACCTTGGCAGCTGCACGAATGAGCCCTAGCTACATTGGGATGAAATATGTGCTCTCGCATAATCATCCCATGCCTGATATTTGTGACAATATAACTAGTGCGAATCTTTATGGTTTGGGCCCTGGAGTTTATCCTCCAGGAGAAGAGCCACCATATCCATTCCACCCATCGTGCCTTTGCATTGCCCTACCTGCCCATGAGCAGCCGGAAAAGTTCGTGGAAAGGCTTAAAAATTGGAAGGAAAACCCTGTCAGTGAACCGAATATAGAAAAATGGTACCAGGACATATATATCAAAGGGCAAACAGGCGGTACTGCAGTTCAGAAGCCAGCTTTCCTACGTATCACTAAACATGACAAGAATTATGATGACACTTCAGACCGACAGCGGATTGAAAATGATTTAAAACTTATTCCTGTAGGACATAGAAGGATTTTGGAAGGCGTAGTCATTCAAACAGGTTATGAAGTTTCCCGGTATGACAGGAGAAACAAGATTATTCAAGTAGGGAAAAATCCGGTTCCTGGGGAAGTGATACATGAGGTAGGGCATGCTGTAGAGACTAAACTAGACTTGTATAATGATCAGCAGTTTTTAAAAGTTCTTTACAGGGGAGCCGAATCCGTTTCTTTTGCGAATGTCATTCTTGATAAAGAGTCATATGACATACCAATTATACGAGTGGAAATGGAAAAGCTTATTAGTGAATACCAGGGCCGGTTATATGAAGATGTAGGGATATTTACAGATGATATGAAGGTGAATCTACTAGCAATGCGGGAGTATTTTAGTGAAGGCTATCGGGAATATATTATGAACCCCGAACGGTTGAAGAAAAAAGACCCAGCATTGTTTGATTATATCGAAAGGGTAATTGGAAATGAGTAACAAAGAGGAATTTATGAAATTAAAAACACCGGAAGAGCTTCTTGAGTTTATGAAAAAACATAAAGATATACGTTATGATGCGGATATGGCTTGGCATTTTAATACTGTGGCAAAAAAACATTCAAGCGGAGAGACTCCGGAAAACCATACCGACCCCAGAGAAGCCTTTATAAGAAAGCGAGGTGATTAAATGACCTATGGTATAGGCCTAGGTTTCCCGGTAGAGCCGACAGAGAAGGACATTAAGAAGATCAAGCGTGATTTGGCCTACGACAAGTTTGGGGTGGTGAATGGTGGAAAAACAAAGTCAAAGCCCACAGATGCAGATACGGCAAAATCCACCGGCAAAAAGGATTGAGGTACACCCGATACACCAAAAGCTGGTAGTGCGGGATCTTAAAACTGGACAGTATGTTGACAAGCGCTGAGGCGAAAGCCAAGGCGCTTTTCTTATGCCCTTGAAAGGGGGTGAGAAGAGTGCCAGAAAAGTTCACGATAACCGATACCGTTAGCACAGCAGACTGGGGCAGCGTGGACAAATCACGTATCTGGCGGATGTTAAAGGCTGGCCTTGAGGAAGAAGTAGAAGGAATCGCAGCCGCGGTCCGGGAGGTTTATGCTGTCGTCAAGGCAGCAGTCAACAAAGATTTAACCCAAGCCGACTGCTGGGGTCCTCACCACGAAATCCGAGACGATGGCCGGATTGTGCTTAACCGGGCCGGGCTTATCGCAGCAGCTGCTGCACTAGCCGGGGCACGGAGCGAGCCCAACTTGACCCCGCAGCAAAAACAGCAGGCGGCGCGACATTTATTGCGACACTACAGAGAGCTTGAATTGGAGCCGCCGGAAACCCTAACCGAAGCAGTAGGGGAAATTTCTTCTGTGCAGGCAGTCGTATCCGGAGAAATGAAAGTAGAAGACGTACCGCTGGCCCCTTGGGCTGATCTTCAGGCCTTGAAAGCCGGGGACCCAGAACCGATGGAGGTTGTGGTTGAGATTCCTGCCGGAAAATCAAAGCGCGGCTGGAACTACAGGCCGGAAGCTTTGCAGAAGATTGTTGGAGAAGTGATGAGTCAAGGGTTGCCTGGATTTCTAGGACACCAAAAGCCCGAAGATGTGGATCATCAGTTTCCGACACCGGTGACGCATTGGGTTGGTGCTCTCTGGAAGGATGGAAAGGCATACTTCCGGGGCGTAGTGGATGCTGCTGCTAAGGATCTGAAGCGCTGGATCAAGGCCAAGGCTATCCGAACAGTGAGCATTTTCGGTGTACCAAAACTGCAGCAGGTGGGCGGCGAAACACACGTGGTGGACTATAGGCCCTTATCCATTGACTGGACACCGTTAGGCCGTGCTGGTATGCCGACATCAATTGTTGCTATTGGAGAAATGGATGAAATTTTAAGTGGAGGTGGAGAAAATCCAATGAGTTGGAAGGAAATTGTTGCGCAACTTAAACAGATGCTGGCCAGCAAAGAAGTCACAGTTGGCCAAGTAGCAGGTGAAATGGGATGGAAAGCCCAGGATGTTGCCAGGGAAATTGACGCGGCTTGGCTAAAAGAAGTGACTGGGGCAGTAGAGACCCTGGGCAAGGTAAAAGAGGCCCTGGGCGTCACTGGGGAAATGGATGTTTTGCAAGTGGTTCAAGATGCCAAAAAGGCCCTTGATGAAAAGGCTATGGCTGACCGCGAAAAGCTGATTGACGAAGTGCTGAAGGAGAAAGTGGCCGGCGAGATGGCCCAGGCCCTGGTGAAGAAGATGCTCCAGGCGCCGGAAAGCGCTACAAAAGAGCAGATTGCCGGGGAAATTGACAAGCTACTTGCAGACGAAACAATCAAAACAGCAATAAGCAAGTTTTACGTTGATAAGCCGCCAATTATTGGCAGTGGCAATGACAACAAAGAAACTACTACCTTGCGCGTGAAGCGCCAGGCAATATAACGGAGGTGTTATAAATGGCATACACTGGGCAACCCGTACCTAGCACCGTTCATAACATTGGGTACGGTAAAATCAGCGATGGAAAAAGCGTAAAGGTGACGGTGCCGGAAAACACCAAGATTAATGCCGGCAAATTTTATTTATTGGATGGTTTTCTTGGTTGCGCTATGCAATCTGTGGAGACCGGCGCCGGAGAAACCGCAGAAGTGATTCTTAACATTGAGCAGGCAGAATTTGAGACTGACCAAATTGCAGAAACCGGTGACTTTAAGAAAGGCACTGCAATTTACTGGGATGCTGACAACGGGGTATTTACTGAAACAGCAGGCGAAAATAGGTTTGCAGGCCGTGTAACTGCTGAAAAAGATGAAAACAACGTAATTTGGTTCATTCTTGGACCGCAAGTTTAACGGAGGTGTTTTAAGTGGGTTTCAAAGTATATAGTCAGGAAGTGCTGAAAGAAGCACGGAGGCAGGGCACCTACACAGAAAAGGTGCCATTTGTGTTGGATGGGAAACTTTATGAGCTTGACAAAAAGATTGTCAACGGGGAAATGGAAACGCTGGAATTTTCCCGCCCTATTGGCGAAATGCTATCTTCCGGCAGTGTGGAGCAATTCAAAGACCTTCTGCGGAAGGTAGTCCTGGACGTGGAGCTTGGCCGAGAACAGGTGCAGCTGCTTTACCAGCCCATTTACGACCGTATCCAGGACGCCAACCTGCCCAGAGTGCTAGATGCAAAATGGGCGCTTACCGGAACCGTTGTATTTACCGAGCATATGGAAGGCGAAGAGGTTAAATTCGGCCGTTTGCAGGCTGAACAGGGACCTACTGCTCGAATCCTAACGTATACTGCGGGCTTTGAATATACCAAGGAAATGAAGGATTTTAACGAAGCTTTTTCCGTTGAAATCCTGAACCGTGCAATGGGTGAAGCCTACAATGCTTTGTTAAACCACATTCACCTGTATCCTATTATTGGTTTCAGCTATAAATCGGCAAACAAAACCGCTTACCAAACTGAAAGCGGCAAACCGGCTTGGGTTAGCGTGTACAACACACTAGTTAAAGCTGTTGCTGATGCTGCTAAGGCGAAAAGACCGGGAACAGTCCTCTTGGCTTCGAGCGCTGACCAACACCTGATTGAGATGGCGCTAAAGGGTGGCCATCAGATTGAGGGAACTGTATATCCGGCAGTAACTGGTATTCAGACTGTAATCTACTATGACGGCTGGGAAGTGACTGTTGGTAAGAAGAGCTACAGCTATGCTGGTGTAACCCCGGGCAAAGCTTACTTAATCCGCCCGAAACGCGGATTCAAAGAGCTTGTTAAGCAAGACCTGCGCATTGAAGCTACTGCAGGCGACTTGTCTAGACTAATTGAAAGCCAGATTGTCGGATATGCGTACAGAGGCGTTTATGCAGCAGTGGAGGAAAACGTACAAGAAATCAGCTTAACTGCTTAAGGCGGTGAAGTGAATGGGTAAATGTATTGAATGCAACCGGTTTCCGTGGGTGCCGGGCGCTGATTACTCAATGTTACCTGCTATGAAATGTGCAAAAGAGTTAGAGGCCCGGCGGTGGACTAAAGAAACCGCCGCCCTTGAACATAACTGTCCGTATTACAACGGGCCGGAGGCGGTGAAGGATAATGACACCGACACCAGAATTGAGAACAAAGCTGAGGAAACTATTAGACGAGCCAATTCCCGCAGGCGGAAGTGATGCGGATACCCGTTTTTTGGATGCAGATATAGATGAATTACTAATTGAAGCTGCTAACATATACGAAGCTGCCGCAACCGGATGGACGCTTAAAGCCGGTAAGATTCAGCGAGAACTGGGACAGCTTCAAAGCTATTCTGTCGGACAAGAAAGGTACGAAATGACTGACCCGAAAGTCTTGATGGATTACGCTTTGAAAATGGCTGAAACGTACCGGAAATTAGCTGGTAATAGCGTGGGAAGCATTATATTGAGGTTTGAACCGCCGGAGGTGTTATAGATGGATTTAGTTAACCTCCGGCGGCAACATATTAAATGGACTATCAGCCAAAATCCCGTAGAAATAACCATCCATCGTACAATCAAGCAAGACATGGGCGGGTATTTTGAAGAAATCGAGGAGGATATTGGACCCTTTATTGTCCGTATCTTTCAACAAGGTTCTCGTATACCACGAGAAACTTCGACATTAGCTGGTACAAAAAACATTGACCGTGGTTGGGGACTACTCGCTGAGTACACCGCTGACATTAAAGCGGGTTCTGGCGTGATGGACAAATTCGAGGTCCCAGGTTTAGGAAAGTTTCAGGTGATAGCTGTCTATCCCCAAATTGTTGAGGGTCAGGTAGTCGGCTATCAAGCTGATTTAGAAAAGGTGAGCTAGATGGCACTAGGCGACCAAACAAGGGAGTTTTTAGAGCGCAAAAAAGCAGGCTTGAATGCCCTGCTGCAAGACTGGGCCGGCACTATGGAGAGCTATGCTAAACAGTATGCTTCCTGGACGGATCGAACGGGACACGCAAGGCAGTCCCTGCACGGTGGGGTTGATGTGCGCGACGGCCAGCACGTGCTATACCTTTCGCACGGTATGGAGTATGGAATTTCGCACGGTATGGAGTATGGAATATGGTTGGAAAAAGGAACGCCTCCGCACGAAATTAAGCCCAAGGACAAAAAAGCGCTTTTTTGGCGTGGAGCAGAGCACCCAGTCAAGAAAGTAATGCACCCAGGCACAAAATCTTACGCCATTGTAGGACCTACTGTTGATGTACATCTGTCTCGTATCCGTCAAACAGTCATTGATTATTGGAGAGATTAACTATGAGAACTGCAATAAGGCAGATTTTGATTGATAATATAACCGAAATTCAAGGACGAGTGTATGAGCCTCATGCTGCAGGGTCTAATACTCAAAAACCATATTTGGTTTTGCGTGAAGGTGTCCAGGATCCAGAAACTGATTGGGCAGCCTTTTCCACGATTATCGAGGTGTGGCCCTACGTCAAGCGGACCACATTCCAACAGGTGGACAGCCTGGCCAATGCTATCATTAACACCCTGCATCGGGCCAGATTTTCCCATGCCGGCGAGGAATATCTGGTTGACTACTTGGGCAGTGCCGGGCAGGACTTTGTGGACGAGGAATGGGATGCCATCACTCGAGGCCTTAGGTTCAGGGTATTTGCCCTCGGCTGGCTGAATGGGCTGACTTACGACCCAGATCCGGTGGCTGCATTGCAAAACTGGACAGCGGAAACATGGCCGGAAGTGCAAACGAATCCGGCAACATGGACACCGGCAGATATAACACCGGGGATATACTGGCGAATGGTACGTTTGACAACGACGGAAATCACAGCTGCAGTAAACTGGATGGAGGTCCAGATTAACGGGCACATTCTGGCCCCCAGTGCTGCAGTTCGATTGAGCTGGGTACGAAAGGTAACGGAAGGGCTGGCCAAGCAGCGAAGGCTAAAAATGGCTGACGATGGACCATTAGAACTACTGCGTGTTACCGCCGACAGCGAAGCCGACCCAATGCGCCGCGGTCAGATGCAACTAACTGCCAGGTTTGGGGTATTGCAGCCAATAGCACAGCATGAAAAGTTAAAGAAAGCTGTTGCAAGCGGTGATATTGGTGCGGAGGTGGAAAACGTTGAGTAAAAGAGAAAAAGCGCAAGAATCTGTTTACAGCCGCAGTGAGTTAATCGATGCGGCTTTTTCATTTGGCGTGAAACCAGAAGTGGTTGCCGGAGCATTGAAGCTAGCTTGCAAAGATAGCATGACCAAGACAGAGGCAGAAAAGGCAATCAAAGATTTTTTGAAAAGGAAGGTGTAGCGCAAAATGGCTGGATCTGTATTTCAAGTGGGCGAGCAAAAAGTGCGCCCGGGTGTTTATGTTCGAGTGACTAATATTGGCGAACCGCAAGAGGCCATTGTGGGTATCGTTGCGGCTCTCTTCCGGTCGTCCTGGGGGCCGTTGGGTGAGGTTGTGCATCTTGAAAATGCCGATGCAGTGATTGGTGTCTTTGGTAGCACTGGTACTGTCGATACCGCGCTGGAGGCATTTCGCGGGGGTTGTCGCAGAGTAGTAGCATATAGGCTAGGAACTGGTGGCGGCAAGGCTCTTTTGAACCTTCAGGATGCCGAATCTACCAATGTAGTGAAAATCGAAGCTAAGTATGAAGGTGTAAGAGGTAATGACTTTGCGGTAACTGTAAGGGATTCTCTCACTGACGCTACAAAGCGTGAGCTATTGCTTTACGAGGGGACAACCCTGCGGCAGACGATTCCATTTGCTAAAGGTAGTGGTGAACCGCAAGCTTTGGTTGATGCTATAGCCGCTTCCAATAGCCCTTATATTACTGCAACAAAGATAGCAGATGGTAGCGGAACATTAGCAACAGTTACTCAACAGCCACTTACTGGCGGACAAGATCCGACCGTAAACGGTGAAAGTTATAGTGCAGGACTATCAGCAATCGAAGCAATAGACTGGAACGTGCTGGCAGTGGATACTGACGACACGGCAACCCATACTCTGGCGCAAGCCTATATTGACCGGGTGCGGAATGAAGGTAAGCGGGTGCTGGGCGTTGTCGGAGAACCTACCAGCGTTCCCCTTGCGACGAGGTTAGCCAATGCTAGGGCTTTCAATGACCCGGCAATCATCTATGTTGCCAACGGCTTCAAGGGTAGTGACGGTGTAACCAGGGAGGGTTATAAGGCTGCTGCAAGAGTGGCCGGCATGGTTGCGGCTGCTCAAATAACCGAATCTTTAACTCACTATGTTGTTCGGAATGCTACCGAGTTAGCTGGAGCGCTTACCAATGCTGAAATTGAACAGGCAATAAATAGCGGTGCTTTGGTGTTTACGATGTCGGCACAAAAGCAAGTGCATATCGAATACGGCATCAACACCTTTATTACCGTGACTGCCGACATGGATGCCGGCTGGAAGAAGATCCGCCGCGTGAGGACCAGGGATAACCTGATGGACCGTATAGCTGCAACCTGGGACCCACTCATCGGGAAGATTAACAACAGCCCGGATGGACGGGCAACTCTTATTGCTGCAGCTCAGGGTATCATCAATCGCATGATTGCCGAGGGAGCGTTGCTTCAAGGAACTATTTTTGAGGACCCGAATAATCCGCCACAGGGTGACAGTGCTTGGTTTGTTGTGCAAGTTGACGATTTAGACAGTGCTGAAAAGGTTTACATCACATTCCAATTCCGGTTTGCGCCGCCGGCTGAAAACCAGTAATGGAGGTGTTTTAGATGTCTGATGGACGCTATGTTTTCCGGTCATGTGTACCTGATGGCAGTATTGACATTGCAAACGTTACTTCGGGGGACATTATTAACCGGTCTTGGTCCTTTCGGGTAAATGAGCCGCCTGATTTGCAGGAGCTTTTAGACAGTGGTAACTTTGACCCGCGCAGCATTCTTCGGGGTTACAACGGGGAGCTGTATGACGGTGATGGCAACTTTTTGGCCGAGGTTAATACATGGCAGGCGCAAATTAACTACACCAACACCGATTACCAGCCTGCCGGCAGCAAACTTACCTGGGCAATACCGCAGAGTTATACGGTGACATTGACTTTTACCGAAACCGTGATCCGGGATGCCCGGCTGTTGCAGAAAGTTATTGCCGGCCTGAAGAACAATGCACCTGATGCGGTGCTAAACTTCATGGGTGTACTCCGGGCACCCAACAGATAATGGAGGGATAACATGAGTGAAGAAAAGAAGGATTATTTGATCCAGAACGAAGATGTAATCCTCCAGGATGTTGCGGGCGTCCTGGAGGCGATGGAAACAATTATTGAATACAAGCTCTTTGAGGTTATCAGGGACGGCAAGAAACTGTTTTCTTTCCGGGTTCGAGGGCTTGATGACAGCGAGTTTGAAAAATGCCGAGACCTGGCTACAAAAGTGGCCAAAGACCGCAGGTTGGGCAGTCTGGCTGTGCCGCGGGAGTTCAATTTGGCAAAGTTCAACAGCTTGGTAATCTACACTGCTACCCATCCTGATGACAAAAAGATCATCTGGGACAATAAAGATCTCTGGGCAAAAGCAGACGTAGTCACGGGCTGGCAGCTGGTTGACAAGGTCCTTAAACGAGGAGAAAAAGAAAAGTGCATTGAGCTTATTGAAAGCCTTAGTGGATACGCCGATGAGGACGCTGAGGCCACAGAGGAAACCTTAAAAAACTCATAAAGGCCGGGGGGAAAGCCTATCTACTTCATTGTATTTTTCAACGTCAAGGTATCCCTCCTGATGAATTTTATCGAAAGCCTTATAAAGTTAGAACTTTTATGCTCGCATCTACGCAAGTCCAATTAGAAATGGAAGCAGAGCAATTAAGGAACGTAGAAGGGGGGACAGACTATGGCCAAAGGTGAAATCTACAGAATAGAAATACCGATTATAGTTAACGATCAGACAGATATGCCGTTAAAACAAGCAGAACAAAAAATCAACCGGTTTGAAAAGTCAGCACTAAAAGCAAATGAGCGCATACGTCGTATATTTGGGCGTGAGATAAGGCTTCGTATAGGAGCGATAGACAAGGCATGGCCTGTAATAAGGTCTGTCCAAACCCGTTTACGTGGTATAACCGGAAAAGTTTGGAAAGTTACTTTACAAGCAAAAGATAAAGTAACAGGAACTTTAAAGAGTATTATAAGCAAGATAACTAGTCCCCTTGCCCTTCTTGGTGCCGGTACTGGATTGGGTGCCGGCATTTTCTTCCCCCTGAAGCTGGCCGGTGAATTTGAACAGGCGCAGATGTCCCTTGATTTCTACATGGGTAGTGTGGAGAAGGGGAAACAAGCCTTCCAAGACTTAATCCGGTTCGCCAAAGAAACGCCTTTTGAATTTCCTTTTCTTCAAAGCTCAGTTATACAACTGATGGGTACAGGCTATAACTTTGAACAGGCAAAACGTGCTCTTACAGCGTTTGGAGATGCTGCTGGGCGTACTGGCGCAGGTATGGAGGGCATTGAGGCTGCTTTGCTTGGGTTCACTCAGATTGCTTCATCCGGTACTCTGAACCTGCAAGACTTACGACAGGTTGCCTTGAACTTAAGATTGCCACTCAATATGTTTGCAAAAGAGCTTGGAGTTGCAGAATCAGAACTTGGCGATATTGGGAAAGCCGGCATATCTTCTCAAAAAGCTATGGAAGCCATTGTTAGAACCCTCGAACAACGCTTTAAGGGCGGCATGAAAGAATTATCTAACTCTCTGCTAGGGATGACCGCTGTGCTCAAGGATACTGCTACCCTGACTGTCTGGCATTTCGGGAAAGGCATGGCGGAGCCTGTCAAAAGGATAATGTATGATATCATTGGCTTGACCGAGGACTCCGGGGGAAAGTTTGAGGAATTTCAAAAAAGGCTTGAACGTGCAGGAGAACGAGTTGGTAGAAAATTTGAGCAGATGTATGAAAGAGCAAAGCAGTTTTTCAGTGATTTAACTAACACGCCTGGCTTTAATGAGATGACTTGGAGTGAGAGAGTTACTCTTGCGCTGGATAGAATTCTTACTACTTTTAACGAGTGGATAAAAGGGCCCGGTGGAGAAATGATAAGCGCAACAATGAAAACTATGGGAGAACTCTTAGCTACTGGAATAGAAGAGATTACTCCTATTATTGCTCCGCCTGCAGCGAATTTGGGTTTTGAGATTGCCAAAGGTATACTGAACGGATTTGTGGAGACTATCAAAAGTAGTCCGATTGGGGCTTTTATAATGGGAGCATTAGGAGGAGGCGCTATTGGTTCAGTTATTCGTTCAGTTATTCCTGGTGCTGGGACTATTACATTTGGTGCAGTTGGAGGAGTCTCAGGATTAGTCACATGGGGAATATCAAAAGTAGTTGATAAGTTTAGGTCTAGCGAAGAAGTGCCACGAAGGGCAATAGGCGGCATTTATTCAAGGCCGCATACTGCTTTGGTGGCTGAGGCAGGACCAGAAGCTATCATTCCACTGTCATCTAGAATGAGAAGCCGGGCACTAGGGCTATATGAAGAAACCGGAAGGCGACTTGGTGTTAGACCGTATGCTATCGGTGGATTTACGGGACCAGTGCCGATAACAGTTCCTGCAGTGGCTGGATCTAGCACACCAACTTCAAAAACTTCAATTAGCGTTACAAATTATATAGACGTTTCTGTGGGTGGGAGCAATGCAAGCCCTGACGAAATTGCTGAAGCAATTGCCGTAAAATTGGAGAGAGTATTTCAAAATATGGTATAAATAGCAGGAGTTAGATCAAGTGAGAGAGAACCCCTTTATAATAAAGGGGTGATCTCTCTTGGCCGGAATACTTATTCTAATCTTGATAATTCTTTTCTTTATTTTCATGTCATCGCAAAGACGAAAGTTTGAAGAATATTTCGAGAAGCACAGGCTTCCTGATGGTAGTAAAGTCTCTATTGTAGATTGGAGTTGGAGGGGATTAGTGGCAGGTTTTATCGCTGCCATTATTTCAGCTATTGTAACCAAAGACGTTTTAAATATTATTGCGTGGTTTTTGTCATTAGCTTTGATAGTTTCTTGGGGAGGTCCTTATCTCGAATATGCGATAGCCTGGCAGCGGAAAAAGACTAAAGAATAAGTCAGCCTTTATTATATATAGGCGGGTGATCCAAATATGGACTTTTATCTCACGGCTCCAGACGGGAGCCGTATTCATTTTTCAGTTAATCCGGAAAAGATAACGTGTACAACGGGCAACAGAATACTGACATTTGATGTGATTGCTTTGGGAGAAATCTCCCTCCCCAGGGGAAGAGTGCCAAATAGATTTTCGATCGAGGGATTTTTCCCCGGAGAAGCAAGAAAAGACCTGCCAATGGTGAAAGAGTGGAGACCTCCTAAAGAACTAGTAGGCCAACTGTCAGCTTGGCGCAATGAAGGGACAAAGCTCCGTCTGCTGGTAACGGAAACCCCTATCAACCATGACGTTTACTTCGACGGCGACGACAGTTTTGAACACGAATGGCTTGGTGGCCACGGGGACTGTTGGTATTCACTGCGCTTTGTGGAAGCCAGGGAATTAGCTGTTACGGCCGAGGCGCCTGTACTTGTTGCAGCTGCCAGTGCTCCGCAACCAAGACCGGCACCGCCTCCGCCGAAAACCTATACCGTGAAACCTGGGGATAGTCTGTGGGCAATAGCGAAACGCATTTTAGGCGATGGCAGTAGGTGGCAAGAAATTTATAACGCAAATGTGAGTGTGATCGGGAAAAACCCTAATCTGATTTACCCTGGCCAAGTATTGAGAATTCCATGAAAAGGTGAGCTTGAATGATAGACGTTGCAAAAATTTCTTATTCCCTAGTGTTGCTCCGTCCTGATGGGCAGAAATTAGATTTGCAACCGGTTACTCGTAGCTTGTCCTGGGAAGAAAATGACGGCGAGCTTGCGGTACGATTGGAGGCAGAGCTGCAAAACCAGCAGCTAGCTGGTGGAAAATGGCTTCACCAGCTCATACCGCTTGGTGGCCAGATATTTCTTTATGCCGATTGGGGGAGTGGCCAGCAGGAAATATTTCGGGGCACTATCTTCGTTTGGGACTACCAGACAGACCCTTTAGGGCACTTCTCAATCACGGCTTATGACCAGCTCATCTACTTGATGAAAAGCAAAGACGACCGTTTCTATAAGGCTGGCCAGACCGCAAAGGCCATTATCCAGGACATTGCCAAAGCGTGGGGGATGCCATTGGGAACAGTGCAGGGGCCAGATGTGGCGTTGGCCAAACAGGTTTTTAGAGGAGATACTCTGGCCGACATGATTTATTCTGTGCTGAATGAAGCCAAGAAGAAAGGCGGCGGAAAGTGGATTGTACGTAGCAAGCAAGGCAAAATCGATGTTATTAAACCGGGACAAAACAGCCCGGTTTATTTATTTACTGCCGATACGAATGTGGAGAGCATTGAGGATCAGCAGGACATTGAGGACCTTGTCACCCGGGTGAAAATCATTGGTGCCGAAGACAGTGAAGGCAAAGCCCCAGTGGTAGCCCAGTTGGACGGCAGGACGGAATTCGGTACTCTTCAGGAAGTAGTATATCAGCGCCAGTATGACAACCTAACGGCGGCTAAAAGCGCAGCTCAGGACATTTTGAATGAGCGGGGGCAGCCAAAGAAGCAACGCAGAATACAATCAGTGGATCTGCCCTTTCTCCGCAAGGGTGACAAGGTAAAAGTTGTGGCTGGTACATTGAACGGCTACTACATAGTGTCTAGTGTGGCCCACGACGCTTCTAACCGGACTATGACAATGGAGGTGGAGGACGTTGGCTAACAGCGGGGCAAGTAAGCTGGCACAAGTGATAGCCGAAAGGATAAGCAGCCAAACTGCTAGGCCTGATGCGCTGGAACTAGGCATAATACAGCCTGACATGAGCCTAAAGATAGACCGGTTTGCCGTGCCAATACCACAGGAGGAATACCTGATTTCAGAGTGGACGGCAAAACTTATACTGCCTGCATTTTCCTTACTAGGGATCGAAACCTGTATGGAAGCGGGAGGATTGGTCACTACCGCCGCTTCTGTAGACAGTAGCGGAAGCCATTTGCCTGGTTCTGTAACAAAGGGGCTTGCGCAATATTCCTTTAACCCTGCGGAGATCAACGAGGTTGCTATCGAAATAAAACCCGAACTCAAACCCGGCGACCGGGTCCTGGTGGCCTGGGTGAACAACCATACAGACCCGATCGTGATAAGCAAGGTGGTGAGCTCATAATGCCCAACCTTTATCCTGTCTTTGAGATGCCGGAACTGGTAGAACAACAACAGACGCAGCCAGAGCCGGAATACCCTGAAAGCTATTTGTTTGACTTCGAAAAAGGCGACTTCGTGCGGGATGCTGCTGGCAGGATTGCGGTAGCCGACGGCCACCGGGCCTGGGTGCAGTGGTGCGTGAAAACGGTCTTAACTGAACGCTTTGCTTGTTTGGCGTATAGCTGGAATTACGGGGTGGAAGTCGAGCAAGCTAGGAAACAGCCAGACCGTGCCTTGGTGGAAATGGAAATAGAGAGGACCATCACGGAGGCTTTGCTGGCAGACCCACGGACCGAATTGGTCAGGGACTTCAGTTTTAAATGGCACGCTGATGAGCTGTACGTTAGCTTTACAGCAGTGCCGGTCATTGGAGAGCCGGCGCGTATTGAGGGGGTGAGGTTGGGTGCCTTATGAGTTACCTATTCCAGATTTTTTGCAGGAAGACGAAGAAACAATACATCGAAGGATGTTAGAAAAAGCCCCTCCTGGGATAAGCACTAAGGAAGGGGATTTCTTTTGGGATGCTACCCGGCCCACCGCTATAGAAAAAGCCGAGCTGGTACAGCTCAAGCTCCAGCATTTTTTGCGGCTGTGCTTCCCACAGACCAGCTATGGGCAGTATTTAGACTTCCTGGGCGAGATGAAAGGCGTATTTAGACATCCGGCCACTCCGGCCAGCGGTACAGTAGTCTTCACGGGCCAACCCGGGACTGTCATTCCTGCCGGTTTTGTGGTACTGACGGAGGCCGCTGGCCCTTCTCCGGCTATCGAGTTTCAGACGAAAGAAAGGGTGCAAATTGGCGGTGACGGGACGGCCACGGCGGCAGTGGAATGCATGGAGCCGGGGACGGTAGGCAATGTAGCTGCCAACACCATCACACTCTTAAGCGAGCCAATTGCTGGCCTGACTTCCGTTATTAATCCGGAGCCGTTCACAGGTGGAACGGAAATGGAAGACGATGACAGTTTCCGGGAGCGGGTACTGGCCGCATATGACGAGCCACTCAGCGGGGCCAAGAAAGATTATGAGCGCTGGGCAAAAGAAGTGCCGGGGGTGGGATCAGTGTATGTGATCCCCCTTTGGAACGGACCGGGGACGGTAAAGGTTCTCGTCATAGATGCCAACGGTCAGCCAGCCAATGAGGATCTCATTGCGGCGGTCCAGAACCACATCGCCCCCGATGGGCCGCTGGGCGGCGGGAAGGCGCCCATTGGGGCCCATGTAACCGTAGACGCGCCGGAGGTATTCGCTGTAGATATTGCTTTTTCTCT
>Ga0134105_1000988_pt1 | contig 23641 bp, 23 predicted proteins | sample 16_3_2metaG_FD_94457 | JGI IMG/M metagenome (GOLD analysis project Ga0134105, IMG submission 94457) | Switchgrass degrading microbial communities from high solid loading bioreactors in New Hampshire, USA - 16_60_3.3_214_A3 metaG | ecosystem: Engineered > Bioreactor > Semi-continuous > Anaerobic... | reverse complement strand
TAGATAGGACAGAGGTGTAAGTGCGGCAACGCACTGAGCTGACTGTTACTAATAGGTCGAGGGCTTGACCTGATAAAGGTTTGTGAGGTAAGATGGTACTGCGAAAGCAGGTCTCTATGTGCAGTAAAAAGTCAAAAAAGGTTAGCCAATGATATATAATATATACAGGCTTTAATCCTCGATAGCTCAATGGTAGAGCACGCGGCTGTTAACCGCGGGGTTGTAGGTTCGAGCCCTACTCGGGGAGTTTTTTATAAGCGGAAATAAATATACGGCGACATAGCCAAGTGGTAAGGCATGGGTCTGCAAAACCCTGATCACCAGTTCGAATCTGGTTGTCGCCTGTAATTAAAAATCTCTAAACCCTGTGATATCAAGGTTTAGAGATTTTATTTTGCCTATATTTTATTTGCTCTGGATTCATATTTGCGTGTTGAAATAAACGCGGTATACGGCAAAAGGACATATTGCATGGGAAATCTCATTCGTTAATAATATTTATCTGGCACATTTTCATGGCTTCCAGGGCATTTTTATGGCTTTGCGGAGTAACGCCCGCGCAGCATGAAGCGTCAACCGTCACTTTGGCTTCAGGCAGAAAAGCTTTAAGCATAATTGCATTGGATATTACGCATATGTCCGTGCACAGGCCTACAACTTCGAATTCGGCGTCCTTGAAGTTCTCGGTTATATGCGACATTAAGGAAACGGAACCGAATGCAGGCTTATCAATTATTAGAGAATCTGTGGTATCAAGCTCTGATGAAATCGCCCAGCCGTTTGTGCCCCTGATGCAATGCTCCACAGGCAGGTTCCTGCCCTCCTGGGTGTTCAGATAGTTCGTGTCATGGGTATCTCTTGTAAATATTACCGTATTTCCCGCTTTCCTGTATTCCTCAATTTTTCTTTTCACATTGGGAACAATGGTTACAGCTTCTTGTGTCCCCAGAACTCCGTCTATAAAATCATTTTGCATGTCTATTACAATCAGAACCTTCTTCATCATAGCGCCTCCTTCCATTATTTATCATTAGTCACATCGCCGTCACCGCTGACGGGGATGCTTTCGCCAAGATATGTGGGTTCGGGTTTAATAATCACATAAAAGAAATCCTTTACCCGGGCAAGTACCTCCCTGATGTCGCGGGCCCTCTGGCCTGCATATGAACGGGGATTGGATGGCACCCCGTAAGCCTCCAAGCCCAGCTTGTCCGCAATATACAAAGCCCTGTACAGGTGATATTCCTGTGTTACTATGATAATCCTTTTTGCTTCAAATATGTCCCTTGCGCGATACAGGCTCTCATAGGTTGAAAAGCCGGCATGATCCATGAACACATCCGGGGACGGCACTCCTTCGCCTATGGCGTACTTTTTCATCACATTTACTTCATCATAATTCTTGCGCCCGTGGTCGCCGCTCATCAGCAGGCGGTTTGACGCGCCGGCTTTATATAAAGCAATTCCGTAATCAAGCCTGTCTTCAAGCATATGTGTCGGCCTTTCTCCCCATACCCCTGCGCCCAATATGAGTATGCAGTCAATCCCTTCAAGGGCCGAGGCTTCTTCAAGAGTTAGGATTTTCTTTTTGGTTGAAGACTTTATATAGATGTTTATGCCAAACACAGAGGCGGCACCAAGCAGCGCAAGTATTGTAAATACCAGGAAAACACGCAAGAGTACTTTTTTGACAGATTGCTTTCTCATGTTACCTTCCCTTTTCTCTTTATCATTCGAAAGCTTTAGCTATTATTTGCATTTGATCCGCAATTGATACACCGAAGGGGCAGCGCTCCTCGCATGCGGCGCAGCCGATACAATCGGAGGCATTAGCAGGAAGAGAGGAATAATGGGCTTTAATTGTAGCAGGAATAGTCTCCTGAAGCATCGCCAAATCATAGAGCTTCATTACAGCGGCAATATCAATATATGACGGGCATGGCGCGCAATGTCCGCAATAAGTGCATTTGCCGTAATAAGAATGGTATGGTGCATTGGCCAGCACGGTCGCATAATCCTTCTGTTCATCGGTTGCGTCTTCATATGCCGCTGCGGCGTCCACCTCCTGCGGCGTTCTGCAGCCAACCATGACCGAAGCCACCGCAGGCCGTGTCAGCGCATAATGTAGGCACTGAACAGGTGTCAATGCAACGCCAAACGGCGAGTGGTCCGCATTGAACAGCCTTCCGCCGGCATAGCCCTTCATTACCGTTATAGCTACATTTTCTCTTTCGCATATCATATACAGTTCGTTCCGCTCCGGGGCAATTCCCCTAAGCTCGTCATTATAATGATCTTTGAAAAGGTCGTTTATATCTTCGCTGCCGGGAAGCATATCAAAGGCAGGATTAAGACTGAACAGGATCACTTCAATCTCACCGCTGAGGGCTGCAAGCTTTCCGACATGCGGGTTATGTGTGCTAAGTCCGATATGCCGTATTATACCCTTTTGCTTTAATTCACGAACATATTCTATAAATTCGCCGTTCATTATCTGGTTAAACTCCGATTCCTGGTCCACGAAATGAATCATGCCAAGATCTATGTAATCGGTCTGCATACGGCTGAGCAAGTCCTCAAATGCTTCTTTTACCTTATCCATTTCACGGGTCCGCACATACTGCCCATTTTGCCAGGTTGATCCGATATGCCCTTGTATTATCCATTCTTTTCTCTGACCGGCGATTGCCGCACCGATATTAGTGCGGACATTTGGCTCGGACATCCAGCAGTCCAGAATATTGATGCCGTATTCTTTGCACTTGTCAACAACCTTTTTTACATCCGAAGCATTCTGCTGCTCCAGCCATTCACCGCCCAATCCTATTTCACTTACCATCAATCCGGTTTTGCCCAACTGTCTGTACCTCATCTTTGCTCCTCCTTCTGTCGCACCCTTGTAATATATCTATTTTACTACTTTAATAAGGTTTTGAAAATGGATTATTCGGTTATTACCAGGCTTTTTATATATTTGCAGCCTGCCATATGCTATAATTTACTAAGACAACCATATTATTTGTATCAACGTATAAGGGGAAATCCTTATGATTGTGAGCGCGAGCCGAAGAACCGATATACCCGCCTTTTACAGCGACTGGTTTATGGATAAGATTGGGCAGGGATTCTCATATGTAATGAATCCTTTTAACCGGAAGCAAGTCAACAAGATTATTCTGACACCGGATACCGTAAATTGCTTTGTGTTCTGGACCAAGAACGCTGCTCCGATGATGGACAAGCTTCATGTATTGGATGAAGAGGGTTTTAAATACTATTTTCTGTTTACGGTTACACCATACGGCAGGGACATTGAGCCCGGAATAGAGGATAAGAAGAGGATACTTGATACCTTTGTAAGCCTTTCAAGTCTAATCGGCCGTAAGAAGGTGGTATGGAGATATGACCCGATTCTTATAAGCAGAAGATACGACAAGGGATACCATTATGAGATGTTTGAGAAATATTGCGAAAGGCTTTGTGGCTCAACAGAAAAATGTGTTGTCAGCTTCCTGGACATGTATGCCAAAACCGAAAGAAATACAAGGGATTTGGATATAATTCAACCGGACGGGAAAGATATGAATGAAATCGCCTTTATGCTGGGTGATATAGCTAAGAGATACAGAATCGTTATTGAGACCTGCTGCGAGAAAATCGATATGTCCCATCCCAATATCAAACCGGGTAAATGCATGGACAAGGAATTAATCGAATGGATAACAGGCCGTCCCGTAAATGCCGAAAAAGATGCCAGCCAGCGGGAGGGCTGCGGCTGTGTAAAGAGCGTGGATATCGGACAATACAATACATGCCTTCACGGGTGCGCTTATTGTTATGCAAACTATAGCAGAAACGGAGCGCTTGAGAATATGAAGCATCATGATGCCGGTATGCCTTTTCTTTCAGGAGGGCTGAAAGGGGATGAGACAATAAGAATAAGGGAATGAGAAGCCTCATAGAATGCATTAGGTTCAACTCTTGACGTATAAATGGACAGTTGATATAATAAAATAACTAGCGGAATAAATGTACGGCGACATAGCCAAGTGGTAAGGCATGGGTCTGCAAAACCCTGATCACCAGTTCGAATCTGGTTGTCGCCTTTTAAGCAGACGGTGAACCAATAAGCAGTTCACCGTCTGTTTTTTGAAAATACCGCAGCTGTATATTGCCGCTGTTGTCAGACTTTATCAGCACAGCTTTATGTGTCCTTGTTGCCTGTAAAATATAGACAGCAACAATGTGAAAATAAGAAATTACATTGACTTAAAGGAAATTATGATGTTTAATAATTGTAATGATATTCGAAAAAAGCAAAAAAGTGAAAATAAACATTCATTAAGGGGTGTGATAACATGAAATCATTCAGGGAACGGGCAAAAGAGCTGGTCGGTAAGATGACCCTTGCGGAGAAAATCTCGCAGATGTGCTATGACGCGCCTGCTATAGAAAGGCTCGGAGTACCGGCGTATAACTGGTGGAACGAATGCCTGCACGGTGTGGCGCGTTCGGGAGTCGCGACCGTATTTCCCCAAGCCATAGCCATGGCGGCAAGCTTTAACACAGAGCTTATGCATGAGGTGGCAACTGCAATATCCGACGAGGCCAGGGCAAAATATAATGAGTACAGGAAGTTCGGAAGCACATTAATCTATCAGGGGCTTACGTTTTGGTCGCCAAATATCAATATATTCCGTGATCCCCGCTGGGGACGCGGACATGAAACATACGGTGAGGACCCGTACCTTACGGGTGAGATGGGCGTGGCATTTATCAAGGGACTGCAGGGCGACGGAAAGTACAGGAAGGTTGATGCCACAATAAAGCACTATGCTGTCCACAGCGGTCCGGAAAGCAAAAGGCACAGCTTTGATGCAAGGGTAAATGACAAGGACCTTTATGAAACATACCTGTGGGCCTTCAAATACTGCATAGATAATGCCAAACCCTCTGCGGTCATGGGAGCGTACAACCGGATTAACGGTGAACCGGCCTGTGCAAGCAAGACCTATCTTAAAAAGGTTCTGTTTGAGGAGTTCGGTTTTGACGGTTATGTTGTGTCCGACTGCGGAGCAATCTGCGATATAAACAACCATCATAAAGTAACCGCGAATTATGCCGAAAGCGCGGCTCTTGCGGTCAACAACGGGTGCCACTTAAACTGCGGGGATGCTTACAAATGGCTGAAAACAGCCGTAGCATCCGGACTGGTCAGCGAGGAAACCATAACAGAGGCTGTCGAGCGGCTTTTTGAAGCAAGATTCCGGCTGGGTATGTTTGATGACGATTGTGAGTACGACAATATCCCTTACGAGGTAATCGAATGTGAGAAGCACCGCGAGCTGAACAGGAAAATGGCGGCGGAAAGCATTGTTTTATTAAAGAATGACGGAATCTTGCCGCTTGATCCGGGCAAGACAATTGCGGTAATAGGTCCGAATGCGGACGACATATCCGTATTGCTGGGCAACTATAACGGTACGCCCAGCAGGTATTCAACTCTTCTTCAAGGTATCCGGGATGCCGCTTCATCGAGGGTTATATATGCAAGAGGCTGTAAAATGTTTGACGACACGATTAACAGCTGGGAGGAGAATCCGACCAGGGAGGCTATTATTGCGGCGCAAAAGAGCGACGTGGTCATCCTCTGCATGGGCCTTAATCCTTCGATGGAGGGGGAAGAAGGGGACGCCTACAACGGAGCGCTGGGCGGAGACAAGGCCGATTTAGAGCTGCCGCCGTCACAGAAGAGATTATACGAAGAAATAAAGAAGGTTGGAAAACCTATAATATTTGTCAACGTATCCGGAAGCTGTATCAATTTATCCGACCAGGACAGGAACTGCAATGCGGTTATTCAATGCTTCTATCCGGGAGCCGAAGGAGGCAATGCCCTGGCGGACGTAATATTCGGCAAGGCCAATCCCAGCGGACGGCTTCCTGTGACATTCTATAAGTCCGTGGACGATTTGCCGCCCTTTGAGGATTATTCAATGGAAAACCGTACATACCGTTTCTTTAAGGGCGATGTGGTTTACCCGTTCGGATACGGCTTGTCATACAGCACCTTCGAATACCGGGACGATAAGATCTGCGGAGGGGAAATGGCCTTGACGGTGAAAAACACCGGTAAATATGACGGGAAAGTTGTTATCAAGGTTTATGATACGTCCGAGAACAAGAGGCTTATCGGATTTACAAAGGTACATATTGATAAATCGGAAAGCAGGCAGGTCGAAGTAAAGCTATTGTATGAACCGGAAAAATACATGATTGAGCTGTAAACAGAAGGGAAAAATCCGGCTGAATGTAAATTAATAGTAATTCAAACATAAGGCTCAAAGATAAAAGTCATCGGAGGACATTGTCTTCCGATGACTTTCCGTTTATATTCTTTGCATTTGTCTGTGTTATCATTCATTTAGCTATGATTCTTTACTCAAAAATCGGTGTATAGTGACAGGAACATCAATCTTTCAGGGATTCGCTTATCGCATCCGCCAGGGCGTCAAGTTCATGCTCCCTGTCTTCTCTCAATGAAGACTTGATATCAATCGGAGTTCCCACAATTTCCATGTTCTTCATGCCGTTTACCAGTTCTGTCATGGTTTTAAGCGCGGCTGAGGACCAGGTGTGGTTTCCGATCAGGGATACCTTGCGGTTGCTTATGTTCAGCACCGACAGCTCCCTAAGCAGGGAATCCATAGGGAAGTAAAGGTGCATGTTGTAGGTAGGTGAGGCAAAAACAACGTTGCTGTACTTGAATATGTCCGAAATGATGTAGGACGGATGGGTTTTTGACACGTCATAAATCCTCATGTCCTTTACGCCCCTTTTGGCAAGCTTGGACGCAAGGGCCAATACGGCGTTTTCGGTATTTCCGTACATCGAAGCGTATGACAGCACGACTCCCTTCTTTTCAGGAATGTATCTGCTCCATTTATCGTATTTGTCCAAAATGTAGGAAATCATTTCCCCACGCCAGATGTGACCGTGCAGGGAGCAGATCATGTTTATCGGCAGGCCTTCGAGCTTCTTTAACAGTGCCTGGACCTGGCTGCCGTACCTGCCAACGATATTTGTATAGTAACGCCTTGCCTCATCAAGGAAATAGCTGTCGTAATCGACCTCGTCGGCAAACAAATTGCCGGACAGGGCCCCGAAAGCCCCGAAAGCGTCGGCGGCGAACAGTATGCCCCGGGTGGTTTCGTAGGTGACCATGACCTCGGGCCAATGTACCATCGGCGCCATGTAGAAGCGCAGGACATGACTGCCCAGGGAAATCTCCTGACCTTCCTTAACCTCAAGAAAATGATCCGCCATGTTCATGGTGTAATACTGGTTGAAAAACTGCAGGGTCTTGGCGTTCCCGATGATTTGGACGCTTGGGTAACGGCGCATGATTTCCTCTATGTTGGCGCAGTGGTCGGGCTCCATATGATTGACAACAAGGTAATCCAGGGTCCTGTCCTGAAGGACGGATTTTATATTCTCAATGTACTCCGCGCTGATGGCGGCATCAACGGTATCAAGAAGAGCGGTCTTTTCATCCATAACCAGGTACGAGTTGTATGCGACACCGTTAGTAAGGGGAAACATGTTCTCAAAGCGTTCTATCCGCCTGTCATTTCCTCCGACCCAATAAACATTTGGATGTATTTCATATGCGCTGTTCATTCTTAAACCTCCTCAAAATTTATACTTAAGCAGTCAATCATAGCTTTCAAAAAGCAAATAATTTTATAATAAATATAATTGTATACAATATAATTGATTGCTATTAATAATATACACCATCCGGGTATAAAAATCAAGAATTATTCTCAATTTTTAATATAAAATTTCTTTACGGAACTTGTCCGGGGTCATGTGGTTTTTCTCCATAAATATTTTGTAAAAATAACCCTTGTTGGAATAACCCACCCGGGAAACGATTTCATCAATGGTAAGGCCGGTGTGGCGAAGCAGCCTTTCCGCCTCCTCAAGGCGCAGGTTTTGGACATACTGTATGTAGGTCATGCCGGTCTTGGATTTCAGCATACGATTAAAATAATCCTCATGAAAATGAAAATGCCTCGAAAGCTGCTTAATCGTTATGTCCCGGTAGTTCTGCTTGATATAGCTTATGATTTCCTCAAACAGTATCCAGTTCATCTTTCTCTGCATCCTGCTGGATAAGGAGATATCGTAGCTTGTGCTAAGCAGCGTGAAAATCCTCATAAGCAGTCCATGACATATGTAGGATGAGGCCTTATCATGAAGTATCAGCTCGTTTACCAAATCAAGCAGGTATTCCTCGATCCTGTTGTCCGAGGGATCCTTGGGCTTGAAATGAAGATACTGCCATAGATTCTTCTGCTTAAGAAGTGCGGTTTGAAGAAATGATATAATGCGTTCGTTCGCAGCCTGGTTGGTTATTATGCTGTCAAACATTTCGTTTGCGATTCCAATGAATAAAATGCACGCGGGTTCGGAATCAAGGTAATCCTGGTGGAGACAGTTCTTGTCTATAAGGCACAGCTCTCCTTTTTTGAAAACTATATCCTTGCCCAGTATCCGCTGGCGAAATGTCCCCGACACGATATATGCCAGCTCCAGGTATTCGTGGGTATGCATCTGGGTTTTACAGTTTTCATTAAACCCGCAGCTGTAGGAAAAGGAAACAGCGGAAGGTTTTATGGTTCCGTAGAGCTTCCTTTCCGGATGTATGACCCAGCATAGGATAAATACCCGTTCGTCTCCGGAAAGAGGATAGGTTTTTCTGTCCTCTATATGCAGCGAATACTCCGGACACATGATGCGGGAGCCGATTTGGCTGCCTTCTCCCAGCATGTTGGGGTCACCGCACGATATTTCTTCGCATAGCTGTTTTAGCGTCATTATTCCCCATCCTCCTTTAGCTTTAATATAAGTAAAGTATAAATTATATTCCGTACTAATACAATAGGGTTAATGTCGGAATAGGTAACTTTATCATTTAAGGAGCAGTTTTTAGATATTGTTATTGACTGGATAATTATATAAGATGGTATTTAGCAAAAGTGTCTTCATATAACAGATGACATATTGGTTTCTGTTTTCATAACGTAAATATTATTTTAGAGGAGGTATGGGAATGTTAAGCAAGAACTATGAATTTTGGTTTGCAACAGGTTCACAGGATTTATACGGAGACGAATGCCTGGCTCACGTTGCCGAACATTCGAAAATAATCGTTGAGAAGATGAATGAATCGGGATTGCTTCCGTTTAAGCTGGTATGGAAGCCCACCCTGATTGACAGTGTTTCTATCCGCAAGCTGTTTAACGATGCCAATGCGGACGATAACTGCGCCGGTGTTATTACATGGATGCATACGTTTTCACCTGCAAAGTCATGGATCCTGGGACTACAGGAGTACAGGAAACCGCTGCTCCACCTACATACCCAGTTTAATGAGGAAATACCTTATGATACAATCGACATGGATTTCATGAATGAGAACCAGTCGGCCCATGGTGACAGGGAGTACGGACATATCGTATCCCGTATGGGTATAGAGCGCAAGATCATTGTTGGCCATTGGAGCCATGAAAGGGTTATTAAGCGCATAGCAAGCTGGATGAGAACCGCCGTCGGTATCGCCGAAAGCAGCCATATCCGCGTGCTTCGTATTGCCGACAACATGAGAAATGTTGCCGTTACCGAAGGCGACAAGGTTGAGGCGCAGATTAAATTCGGCTGGGAAATTGATGCTTATCCGGTAAATGAAATCTATGAGTACGTAAATGATGTGCCGGCCGGTGAGGTGGAGGCGCTTGTAGAGGAATACTACAGCAAATACGACCTCATTCTGGACGGAAGGGACGAAAAGGAGTTCCGCAGGCACGTTGCCGTCCAAGCCGCTATAGAGATTGGATTTGAAAAGTTCCTGAAAGAAAAGAACTATCATGCAATAGTAACCCATTTCGGTGATTTGGGTAATCTTAAGCAGCTTCCTGGATTGGCAATCCAGCGCCTGATGGAGAAGGGATACGGATTTGGAGCCGAGGGAGACTGGAAGACTGCAGCCATGGTAAGGCTAATGAAGATTATGACGGCTGATATCAAGGACGCCAAGGGTACTTCGTTCATGGAGGACTATACCTACAATCTTGTTCCCGGCAAAGAGGGAATCCTTCAGGCCCATATGCTTGAGATTTGCCCTTCAATATCCGATGGACCGGTTGCCATAAGGGTATGCCCGCTGTCAATGGGTGAAAGAGAGGACCCGGCAAGGCTGGTATTCACCGCCAAGACAGGACCTGCAATCGCAGTTTCCCTGATTGACCTGGGCAACCGCTTCAGGCTGATTGTCAACGACGTGGAATGCAAGAAGACGGAAAAACCCATGCCGAAACTGCCTGTGGCTACAGCCTTCTGGACGCCTATGCCTAACCTTGAGGTGGGAGCCGAGGCATGGATTCTTGCCGGAGGCGCACATCATACTGCATTCACTTATGACCTGACCGCAGAGCAGATAGGCGATTGGGGAGCAGCCATGGGCATTGAGGTTGTTTACATTGATAAGGATACCAATATCAAGGACCTTAAGAACCAGTTACTGTGGAACTCGGTTGCTTTCAGGTAATCCTCCGGGAATATCAGAGAAGGAATGGAGGGGTATTATGGATAACGGTGTAATTGAAAAAAGAAGAAATGCCATTGCCGAGGGCAGGACCACCCTTGGCATTGAGCTTGGATCCACAAGGATAAAAGCTGTTCTTATGGACGAGAATTACGAGGCGATTGCCACCGGCAAGCACGACTGGGAAAACCGGTATGTCGATAATATATGGACATACACCCTTGATGACATCTGGGGAGGGGTTCAGGACAGCTACCGTAACCTAAAGCAAGATGTGAAAAACAAGTACGGAATAACCTTAACCACGGCCGGAGCTATCGGTTTCAGCGCCATGATGCACGGTTATATGGTATTTAACAAAAACGGGGACTTGCTGGTTCCCTTCCGTACATGGAGGAATACCATTACGGGACCGGCCTCCGACAAGCTTACGGAGCTGTTCCAGTATAACATTCCGCAAAGATGGAGCATTGCCCATCTGTACCAGGCAATTTTAAATAATGAACCCCATGTTCCCGATATAGATTACATGGTGACCCTTGAGGGATATGTCCACTGGATGCTCACCGGGGAAAGGGTGCTTGGTATTGGGGATTGCGCAGGAATGTTCCCGGTCGATACGCAGACAAAGGACTTTAATGAGCGCATGATCCGGCAGTTTGACGAGCTGGTTGCGGACAGGGGATATCCGTGGAAACTGCGTGATATCCTGCCCAAAGCCCTTGTAGCGGGTGAATACGCGGGAAAGCTTACGGAAAAGGGAGCAAAGCTTCTTGATCCGGAAGGGGACCTAAAACCTGGCATTCCGTTCTGCCCGCCCGAGGGAGACGCAGGAACGGGCATGGTTGCCACCAACAGCGTGTCGCGAAGGACAGCGAACGTTTCTGCCGGAACCAGCGTATTTGCCATGGTTGTGCTGGAGCATGAGTTGAAAAAGGTCCACAAGGAGATTGACCTGGTGGTCACGCCGGCGGGAGACCTGGTTGCCATGGCTCATAGCAACAACTGTACATCCGATCTGGATGCCTGGGTTTCGATATTCGGAGAATTTGCCAAGGCAGCAGGACTGGATATAAGCGTTCCGAAGCTGTATGATACCCTGTATTTCAAGGCCCTGGAGGGCGATGCGGATTGCGGCGGACTGCTCTCGTACGGATATATTTCAGGAGAGCATATAACTCATTTTGAGGAAGGGAGGCCGTTATTCGTAAGGAAGCCCGATTCCAGGTTCAACCTGGCCAACTTCATGAGAGTGCATCTGTATACCGCCCTTGGCGCGCTCAAGACTGGCATGGATATTCTCTTCAAGGAAGAGAATGTGAAGGTGGACAGCGTACTGGGGCACGGCGGTCTGTTCAAGACAGAAGGAGTAGGGCAGAGAATCCTTGCCGCAGCCATGAACACACCGGTTACAGTCATGGAGACGGCCGGAGAGGGCGGCGCATGGGGAATCGCAATACTTGCCGATTACATGCTCCGCAGGAAAGAAAATGAGACGCTTGACAAGTACCTGGCAGAAAAGGTATTTGCAAATATGAAAGGGAAAACCGTTGAACCGGACCCGAAGGAGGCGGAAGGCTTCGAGAAATTCATGAGGCTTTATACCGCCGGGCTCGCAATAGAAAGGGCTGCGGTCAACGTACTGCGGTAGGTGGTTAATATGCTGGAAAAGCTAAAAAAAGAAGTTTATGAAGCCAACATGGAGCTTCCAAGACGGGGCCTGGTAACATATACCTGGGGAAATGTCAGCGGAATTGACAGGGAGAAGGGCCTGTTTGTCATCAAGCCAAGCGGTGTAAGCTATGATGAGCTTAAACCCGAGGACATGGTGGTCATGGACCTGTCAGGAAGAAAGGTGGAAGGCGACTATAACCCTTCCTCCGATACAGCCACGCACCTGGAGCTTTACCTGGCATTTCCCGAAATTGGAGGGATAGTTCATACTCATTCACCTGCGGCAACGGCCTGGGCACAGGCAGGAAGGTCCATTCCATGTTACGGTACGACCCATGCGGATTACTTCTATGGAGAAATACCCTGCGCCAGAAGCCTGACCGAGGAAGAGGTTAAAAGCGAGTATGAGAGGAACACGGGCCTGGTTATTGTAGAAACATTTAAGAGCAATAATATTAACCCGATGTATGTCCCGGGAGTGCTGTGTAAAAACCACGGACCGTTTACATGGGGCAAAAATGCTGCCGAAGCGGTTCACAATGCGGTGGTCCTGGAGGAAATTGCGAAGATGAACCTTATGACGGAGCAGCTCAACAGAAATGCGGCTCCTGCGCCAAAGTACATCCAGGATAAGCATTTCTTAAGAAAGCACGGCCCGAACGCATACTACGGGCAAAAGAAACCGGGCATGTGATATATGCTGTGAACAGATAAAATCAATTGTGTATCAAGGAATAAAATTTATTATCTTGATAAGGGGAGCCTTAATGCTCCTCTTTTCTTGTAGGTCTTCTGGTATCCTGAGTGGTATTGTCCATTATTGCGGGCTGCATAATCTGGCTTCTTATTAGGAAAGCGGTGGAGAAAAAATAATTATGGTGCCTGGCACCAATAAAAAAAGGTTGTATTATTCTGAAACCTGTGCTAATATATTAACCTGTGATATGTTATACAAATATTCCTTGCTCTTAAAATGCATAAATTTGAATGCATAAAAAGGGCCAGAAGTCCAAAAGGAGGTGCAAAGCAACTATGAACAAGTACGAATTAGCCTTAGTTGTGAATGCAAAAGTCGAGGATGAAGAGAGAATTGCAACCCTTGAGGCTGCAAAGGACATCATAACCAGATTCGGCGGTACTGTTACAAACGTTGAAGACTGGGGCAAGAAGAAATTAGCCTATGAGATTCAGAAGATGAATGAAGGCTATTATTATTTCATCCAATTCGATGCTGATTCAACTGTTCCGGGCGAAGTCGAGCAAAGAGTTCGTATACTGGAAAAGGTAATCAGGTATTTGTGCGTTAAAAAGAATGCATAATAGAGTACTACCTAAGGCGAATAATTAATAGGGAGGTAGTAAATTGAATAAAGTCATTTTAATTGGTCGTTTGACCAGGGACCCCAACATAAGGTATTCCCAGGGGGAAAATTCGGTGGCGGTAGCAAGGTATACTTTAGCCGTAGACCGCAGGTTCAAGAGAGCCGGTGATAATCAGGACGCAGACTTCATAAGCTGTGTCAGCTTTGGAAAGACGGCGGAGTTTGTTGAGAAGTACTTCAGGCAGGGCATGAAAATGGTTGCTGTCGGCCGGATTCAAACGGGAAGCTATACCAATAATGAGGGTCAGAAGGTATACACCACCGATGTGGTTGTAGAAGAGGTTGAGTTTGCTGAAAGCAAGTCAAGCAGCTCAGGTGCAGTCGGCGACGATTATCCAAGGGATTTCATGCCCGAACCCAGCGCAGCAATGGGTGAAGGGTTTATGAATATCCCCGACGGAATAGATGAAGAACTGCCATTTAATTAATTTAATATAAAACTGTAATTACCGGATAAGGAGGTTAAAACCTCCGTTGTGTATGATGTAATTTATAATTAATCCAGGAGGTTAAGGCATGTCTGTAAACAAGAGTGAAAAGACCGATGCCCAGAGCAAGAAAAAGACCTTTGCCCGCAGAAGGAAAAAGGTTTGCGTGTTCTGTGCAGACAAGGAATTCAAAGAAATCGATTATAAGGATGTAAATAAATTAAAGAGATATGTTTCAGAGAGAGGAAAGATTCTTCCCAGAAGAATTACCGGAAACTGCGCAAAGCACCAGAGGGCTTTGACAGTTGCGATTAAACGGGCAAGACATATCGCTTTGATGCCCTACACGGCAGAATAGTGTAAAAAGTTTATTGCCCTACACGGCTGAGCAGTTGGGCAGAGAGTAAATTCAATAAAGAAGATTAATAGCTGTTATATGACAAAGTGAAGAACGTCGCTTTGATCATGTAACAGCTATTTTTTTACTTGAAAAATGTTATAATTATGGTAAATTATTACATAAAAAGAAAAAAATATGGTTTTTTACTGTCGAAGAGGGTATAATGCTTATGTAATTATGTATATTTATTCGAAATAGCAAAATAGTGAATTTTGATACTATTTTATATATAATTTAATAGACAATTGCTGCTTCATTGACGAGTAGATATAAAGATATGGGAGGATAAGGGGAAATCTAATGAAGATAGCGATTTGTGAATCTGATATGAGAACCTGCGAATATATGAAGAGACAACTGCAGCAGGAACTCTCTACCAGATATAAAACTTTTTATATCGGAAGTTATTCTGACGGTTTCAGCATGTTGGATGGAGCGACTCATGATGACAATTTCGATTTATACTTTATCAATGCTTCTATGAGTGGTCTGAACGGCGTTGAGCTTGCCAGAGAATTGAAAAGGTACCGTGATAATAGTCTTCTTGTATTATATTCCGTGTCGGATAAATATGCTATGGCAGCCTGGAGTATTGAAGCTTTTTATTACCTGATGCTACCTCCGTTAAAGAAGGACATCAGTCGGATTATTACAAGAGCGGAGCAATATCTGAAGGAAAGGGATAACCGCTTTCTGAGGGTGAAGTTAAAGGATGGCTGGTATCATATTCTGCTGCGGAATATTTTTTATATAGAGAGCAATGCCCATAAGATTATCATTAACATGGTTGACGGAGGGTCCCTGACAACCTATGGGAAGCTTGATAATTGTGAAGCGGCCATAAATGATGAACAGTTTATAAGGATTCACAAGTCGATTCTGCTTAATGGCATTTACATATCGAAAATCTCGGCTTCTGAGGTGGTTTGTTATAACGGCAGTGTTTTTCCGATATCAAGGGCTCTGCAGGAGATGACAAGACAAAAATATGAAGCTTTCGTAAAGAGTAATTCGTTTATTACGATATGAGGAATACATATGAATGAAATAATTGTACCTGCTAAGATTGAATATCTTAATGATGTTATGTCCTTTGTAAAAGAGTGCCTGAACGGATATGATACAGACCACGTTGAGTTTGCATTGGAATTAGGGGTGGAGGAGCTGTTTACCAATATTGTTAATTACGCATATCCTGAAACAACCGGACAGGTAGTGGTACAGGGCGGAATTGAGCAGGCACCGTTACGTTGCAGGTTCTCATTTATTGATCAGGGGATTCCGTTTAATCCGCTGGAAAGAGAGATGCCTGACACAAATCTGCCGATCGAAGAACGTCCTATAGGCGGGCTGGGAATATTTCTGGTCCGGAAACTGTTTGATGAGGTTTATTATGAATATAAAGACAATTGTAATGTGTTGACTGTAGTTAAGAGATTATAATTCCAAATTTGTCGGGAAAGCTGCATTTTTTGCTTACCCTGATACAAATTAGGAATTTCATGTATGATTGGAGGTACAAGAAAATGGTTGAGAAATATATAAGGACAGCGGTGCGTATTGATGCCAATACTGCTCCAAAGCTGGATGCGGAACTGAAGGAGATATTGGATAGCGGCAATAACCATATTGTAATTGATATGGAAGATACGGTTTATATCAGTTCAATCGGTTTAAGAGCATTTGCCGCTGCACAGAAAAGAATCCGCAACTCAAAAGGAAGTATGGTAATAAAAAATGTAAAGCCAAAGATTATGGAGATATTTGAGGTAACCGGCTTTGCAGGCTTATTTACGATTGAGTAGTGGTTATCCAAAGATGGGGGTAGCTGTGAGAACCGAGTATATTCCTCGCAAATATTATTATGAAGACATGATATATTCCTTTCAGTCGGATCTTGTTGAACCGGAGGAACAGATAAATGCGGAGGCTTTTATACGTTCCTGCTTAAACTCGGAAAGGAACTCGCTTTATTTCGACATGCATAATGAAGAGGAGATCAGGAAGTTTATTAAAATCGCCAATACCTTTGACGCCAGACTGATCGGAGTTATTAACGAATGGGCAGAGGCCGAGGATAAAGCCTATGCCCGTGATGGCATTTTGCTGGATGGTAAGACTGCCTCTCAGATCATGTGGGAAAAGGGCTGCAGCTTTATTGATGTGGTATGCATGACCCAGAAAGCGTTGGACGACCCTCAGCATTCTCCTATTAAGAAAATCCAGATATCCATCGGCGGTCCGGCTTTTATGACCTCGGAAAACATATTGAATACAGTTAAGGAAAAGGGACAGATAAACAAAGGTAACAGAAAGAAAAGTGATCTGGGCAGAATGGAGCCTAATGCGCATCAGAGTACGCTTCAGTCCAAGAGCCGAAGTAACCGCGAATATCTGCTTGTAGAGCAAGAAGATCATCCTTGGCACAGTTATTCTGGGATATGGAGTAAATGTAGTATTTGAGCAGATGGACGACATTCTGAAAACAAAGGACTACTCACTGCTTTGGCAGCCGGATTTATTCCTTGATAAAAACACCTATCTGTATGGGTTCATCTTAACCGTTTTAGGCATCCTTCTTATGTCTATTTACGGCGGTACCAGTGCCAAGCATGGTAAGAAGCTGATGAATACGAAAGCAAAGGGATTGGAGAGTCCTTTGGAAAACTCCCGTTTTATGACGAAAAAGGAAATCAATGAGCTCTATCCTCAAAAACGGTTTTCCAAGCTTGGAGGGGAGAAGAAAGACGGAATTCCGCTTTATGCTGTATATAACAAAAAGAAAAAGGATATTGATATCAATCTGGTTCCCGGAATGCACAGCCTGGTCATCGGTTCAACGGGCAGCGGTAAAACAACGACCTTCATAAATCCGCTGATACAGATACTGGGACAATCCGGTGCCGGATCTTCCAATCCCCAAATGGTACGCCAGGAGATCAGGGAGTTCCTGAAGTTTATGGACGGATTCCAGATTGATACCAGTTGCCTGGGAGATAAAAGAAGAACGGCTTATGAAGGAATCAGACATGATTTGGAAACAATCGCAGGACAAGAACCAACATCTCAATTAACCACTGATGATTATATTAATATCACCAGCATGGCCAATACTATTGTCAACACTCACTTATATGCACTTGGTGCAAAACCTGAATTTTCACGTTTCAGCGGGACACCTGATATGGAAGGTGACTATTTCAACAGAGATTGGGAGAGAGCGCAGCTGATTAAAGATCTTGCTGAATTTGAACGGAAGGAAGAAAAATCAAAGAGTACAATGCCCCGGGCGGAGCAGGGAAAGACAGAAGCCTCAAAGAGGGATAGGATTGACTTAAAGGATCTTTCCCGCGAAGCGGAAAAAGCCGGAGAAACACCTTCTATCAGGCAAAGGAGCAGATCCATGTCGTCCGGGCAAATGCAAAGACAGACAAGGGAGAGGTCAAAGTCCGAGCCTGCGCCGGTAAAACCCGAACTGCAAAAAGATGGCGGACCAAAAAGATAAAAGAGATAAAAGCATATAATAAACCGGAAAACACGCTTCGCGAGCTCTTGGATGCCTGTGCTTTAGGCATTCTTTGCGGGCGTGTTTCACTTATGCTTAAGCATCTTAAGTATTCCGCTGCGCTTATGGCGGCTCTTGCAACAGCTGTTATAGACGAAGAGAAAAGCACATTGCTTAGCTCATGCAACAGCTATTATTTTGCTCTAAAAACCATTATAAAAATAAAAACTTTAAAAGATTCCCGATTTATGTTACAATGAAGGCGGGTTGGGCCAAGCGAACAATTAATAAGGAGTCATATCATGGGTAGAAAATCAAGGCTGAACGGTGCTTTAAAGGCTTATCTTATGTGGCCGGTCTATCTTACGGCGCTTTTGCTGCTGATGAACCTGGTCATATACGTTATAGATAAAAAAGCCGGTCATGTAATGTCCGGTTTTGTTCTGGCTTATTTTCTATTGGCAGGGTTTATTTTTTATTTTAGAAGGCATCAAATTGAAACAAATTTAGTCCGGTATGCCATGGATTTTGCCCAGGTGCAGAAGCGCCTGCTTAAAGAAATGGCAATTCCGTATGCGCTTCTTGATGTGGACGCAAGGCTTCAATGGGGCAACAACGAGTTCATGGATCTGATTTCAGGCAAAAAGGTGGTAGGTCGGCTTATAACGGATATAATTCCTGAAATTACAAAGGACAAGCTGCCAAAGGCCGAAGCCGATGAGGAGATCCGTTTTGTTCTGAACGACCGGAATTACAGGGCGGTGCTTCGTAAAATAATATCACCCAATTTTGATGATGACGCCAACTGGAGCTTTTATGAATCGGAAAAGGCATGGGAAACCAGGAATGCCCTGATAGCCATGTTTATGTTTGATGAAACCGAAATAATTGCCCTTCAAAAGGAGAACAAGGATCAGAAACTGATTGTAGGGCTGCTGTATATAGACAATTATGACGAGGCACTGGAAAGCATAGACGAAGTCAGACGGTCACTGCTTATCGCCCTGGTTGACAGGAAAATTAATAAGTACATGCAGGCCATTGATGCGATTGTCAAGAAGCTGGAGAAGGACAAGTTCATATTTGTATTCCAGCATAAATACCTTCCTATTCTTCAGAGCACAAAGTTTTCCATCCTGGAGGAGGTCAGGAACGTCAATATCGGAAATGAAATGGCGGTTACCATAAGCATCGGGCTTGGCGTAAATGCCGACAGCTATATAACAGGATATGATTATGCCCGTGCGGCCATTGATCTGGCCCTTGGCAGAGGCGGAGACCAGGCCGTAATAAAGGACGGGGACAAGATCTCCTATTACGGAGGCAAGAGCATCCAGGTTGAAAAGAGCACAAGGGTTAAGGCAAGGGTCAAGGCCCATGCATTCCGTGAGTTTGTAGAAGGAAAAGACAAGATCGTGGTAATGGGACATGCCCTGGCGGATGTGGATTCCTTCGGAGCCGCCATAGGTGTTTATAGAATAGGTAAGACCTTTAACAAGAAGGTCCATATAGTTGTAAATGATATTACCACATCTCTCAGGCCGATGATAAGCAGGTTCGTGGGAAATCCGGATTATGAAGAAGATCTGTTCCTAAACAATGAGCAGGCGAAAGAGGTTGTCGATGTAAATACGCTGCTTGTCATTGTGGATGTAAACCGCCCCAGCCTGCTGGAATGCGAGGAGCTGCTTGATTATGCCAGGTCGGTAATAATATTCGACCATCACAGGCAGACAAACGAGGCAATTGAAAATGCGGCGTTGTCATATATCGAGCCTTATGCGTCCTCAACATGTGAAATGATTGCGGAGATCCTGCAGTATATAGGAGGAAACCTAAAGCTTAGGCCTGTTGAGGCGGACGCCCTGTATGCGGGCATAATGGTGGATACGAATAATTTCCTTACAAAGACCGGTGTCAGAACCTTTGAGGCCGCGGCATATTTAAGAAGAAACGGCGCTGATGTAACCAGGCTGCGCAAGATTTTCAGAAGCGATTATTCTGAGTTTAAGCAAAAGGCGGATGCCATAAGCAGTACGGAGATTTTCATGGACTGTTTTGCAATAGCAATATGCTCGGACACCGGAGTGGAGAGCCCGACCGTGTTGGGAGCCCAGGTGGCTAATGAGCTTCTTAACATAGCGGATATCAAAGCTTCCTTTGTTCTTACCGAGTTCAACAATAAAATTCATATCAGCGCAAGATCCATAGATGAGGTCAATGTCCAGCTTGTTATGGAAAGAATGGGCGGCGGAGGTCATCTGAGCGTGGCCGCCACCCAGCTTGAGGACTGTACAATAGAAGAGGCCAAAGACATGCTGAAAAACACGCTTGAGACAATGGTCAAGGAAGGCGATATCTGATATATGTCTTAGATGTTTTCAATATATCGTTATAGAGAGGGGTAAACCATATGGAAGTAATTTTACTGGAAGATGTCAAGAAGCTGGGCAAAAAGGGAGATATCGTAAAGGTCAGCGACGGATATGCCCGTAACTACATCCTTCCCAAGAAGCTTGGCGTTGAAGCAACAAAACAGAATTTGTATAAATTACAGCTTGAAAAGGAAGCTGAGGAAAAAAGGCAGAAAGAGATACTGGAGGAAGCCAGGGAACTGGCTAAAAAGGTGGAGGCTTCTTCGGTAAGGCTAAAGATAAAAACCGGAGAAGGCGGCAAGACCTTCGGATCTATCTCCACAAAGGAAATTGCCGCAGCATTAAGCGAGCAGACGGGGCTGGAGATAGACAAGAAAAAAATACAGCTTTCCGAGCCGATTAAAAATGCCGGCACATACATGGTAAACGTAAAACTGCACTCTCAGGTAAATGCAGAGCTGAAGGTTGTAGTTGAAGCGGTATAATGCCGTACCGATACTATAGGGGGATTACCGATGGATGAAGCTTTCATAAAGAAGATACTACCGCACAGTATGGAAGCCGAGCAGGCTGTCATAGGGTCCATGATAATGGATAAAGATGCCATTCTTGTTGCTTCTGAAATAATAAGCAGCAGTGATTTTTATGAGCAGCAGCATGGCATTCTTTTTGATGCAATGTTGGATCTGTACAACGAAGGAAAACCGGTGGACCTGGTAACGCTGCAGAACAAGCTTAAGGAAAAGGATGTCCCCCCGCAGATCAGCAGCCTTGAATACATAGGTGACATCGTGGCGGCCGTGCCTACATCCGCCAATGTAAAATATTATGCCCAGATCGTAAGGGATAAGGCGGTCCTCAGAAGATTAATCAAGGTTTCGGAGGAGACGGCAAACAACTGCTATCTTGACAAGGAAAATCTTGATACCATACTGGAAAAAGTCGAAAAAGAGGTATTTAATATATCTCAGACCCGCGGTGCCAGGGAATTTACCGATATAAAGGAAATTATACTCCGGTCAATTGACAGCATTGAAGCCGCCGCTAAAAACAAAGGAAGCGTAACGGGCATCGCAACGGGATTCTATGATTTGGACTACAAAACGGCGGGACTGCAGCCCTCGGACCTTATTCTAATAGCCGCAAGGCCTTCCATGGGGAAAACGGCATTTGCGCTTAACATCGCCGAATATGTGGCGCTCCGCCTGAATATAACCGTAGCAATATTCAGCCTGGAAATGTCCCAGGACCAGTTGGCAAAGAGGCTTCTTGCCATGAATTCCAGGGTTGACTCCCAGAAAATAAGAACCGGCAACCTGACAGCGGAAGAATGGCAGAAGCTGATGGAAAGCGCCAGGATAATAGGAAATTCCAGCCTGATAATAGATGACACTTCCTCCATTACGGTCAGCGAGTTAAGGTCAAAGTGCAGGAAGCTTAAGCTGGAAAGAAACCTTGGGCTTGTTATTATAGATTATCTGCAGCTTATGTCAGGAAATAAAAGAGCCGAATCGAGGCAGCAGGAGATATCCGAGATATCCCGCTCACTGAAGGCTCTGGCCAGGGAAATAAACGTACCCGTCATAGCGCTGTCCCAGCTAAGCCGCGCGGTTGAGCAGAGGCCGGATAAGAGGCCCATGCTGTCCGACCTGCGGGAATCCGGCGCGATTGAGCAGGACGCGGACGTGGTAATGTTCATTTATCGTGACGATTACTACCACCACGATTCCCAGGAACCCGGAGTAACCGAGATAATCATTGGAAAACAGCGAAACGGTCCTACCGGAACCATTAAACTGGCATGGCTGGCACAGTATATGAAATTTGCCAACAGGGAAAACAGGTAGCAGATATAAATGAAAAACCTTATATGGTGTTGACAGGGAGAGACTTCTAAGAAGTGCCTCCCTTTTTTGTCGACAAGTTCAAGCGGAATGTAAATGATATGTATTGCAATTGAGCCTTGCTGTGATATAATGAAAAAAGATGGTAAAATATTACAGTGGGTAAAAGTAATGGAGGATGTTCGATGGATGATGTCAGGTATATGATTTCTGAGGCTTCAAAAAAAGTCGGGGTAGAATCACATACTCTAAGATACTGGGAAGAAGAGCTTAAATTACCCATTGGAAGAAATGAAATGGGACATCGGTATTATAAAGAGTCCGATATTGACCTGTTAATTACGATAAAGCAGCTGAAAGAGAAGGGATTTCAACTGAAAGCCATAAATATGCTGCTGCCGAGCCTGGACAAGCCCGGAGCTTTTAATAGTCAAGCATTGATAAATCTAAAAAATGAACTGGGTGAAAGGATGATAAACATGAACGAGGAAGAAAAGACCTGCGGGCAAGTGGATAATGAAGAGACAAGCCTGGCATCCGGTGAAAGGATGCATGAGATCGAGGAGCCCCATGAAAAGATGCGTCAGTTCAGGGCCGTAATGAGCCAGATTATAAAATCCGCGCTGAAGGAAAACAACTTGGAATTATCCGGGGAGATAAGCAGCAGTGTTACAAACGCCGTCATAAGTGAAATGAATTACCTTATGCGCCTGCAGGAGGAAAAGGAGGAGGAGCGCTTCCGCAGGTTTGACGCAACCCTTCGGGATTACCAGAGAAGCAGAATGCATGCCGCAGCCGCATTCGAAGGCAGGAAAAAAAGGAAATCAAAATTCTTTAAAAAGCATAGAATTCATATATGATGATTATAATATAAAAGCACCCACGATAACCTGAAAGGTTAAGACTTTCATATTATCGTGAGTGTTCTTTTTGCATGTTTACAAATCAGCCGTTATATAACAAAATTATATATTACTGCTGAGAAATGGCAGCGTTAGGGCAGGTCTCTGCGCATGCGCCGCAGTCTATGCATGTATCAGGATTAATCTCATAATGTGCAGAACCTTCGGAAATTGAATTGGTAGGGCACTCTTCAACACATGCTCCGCAGCTGATGCACTCATCACTGATTATGTATGCCATAGTATTTTACCTCCTTTGTATCACCAATCCATTTTATTTTATAATATATACAAGGATTATTCAAGGGGTAAAACATACATATATTCTTGACGCTTTCAGGCGAATAGAATATAATGTTGCCTAGGCTATTTAAAAGCCTTAATGCAATGATCGAATTTAAGGCTTTGTTAACTTAGTATGAAAGAAATGAGACCTGAAAGGCCTCTGGTAGGTTTAAAAAAGGGAAAAACCTACAAATGGAAACGCCTAAGTGTAAGATAACACGAAAAAAAGATACGTGC
>Ga0134105_1000962_pt1 | contig 24154 bp, 16 predicted proteins | sample 16_3_2metaG_FD_94457 | JGI IMG/M metagenome (GOLD analysis project Ga0134105, IMG submission 94457) | Switchgrass degrading microbial communities from high solid loading bioreactors in New Hampshire, USA - 16_60_3.3_214_A3 metaG | ecosystem: Engineered > Bioreactor > Semi-continuous > Anaerobic... | reverse complement strand
CTTTTTCGCAATACAGGGAGCGAAGAAAACGACTTTGGCGCCCTTGTACAATTCTTTCAGGAACCTGCCTGCTGCGATCATCGGGGAAACAGAGGGCGACATATGCTTGAACATCTCCGGGAATCCCTTCTTTGTCAGGTTGAACCATACCGGGCAGCAGCAACTGGTCAGGAAGAAGTCTTCTTCTGTTTTGACCAGCTTATTGAACTCGAAGGCTTCACGGATTGTCAGTATATCGGCGAACATAGCTACTTCTATCATGTCGGCGAACCCCATGAGCTTGAACGCTGTGCGGAGCTGCCCCAGCGTGACATTCTCGCCGAACTGCCCTGCTATCGCAGGTGCTACTGCGGCAAAAACAGTCGTATTCTCGTCTTTCAGCATATCTATCAGGGGTATGAACTCGATCTTGTCCGCCAATGCGCCGAAATCGCAGTTGGTGACGCACTGTCCGCAGCTCAGGCATTTGTTGTTATCAATGACCGAACCTTCGTTTCGACGGTATATAAATGCTTCATGTTTGCAAATACCATTGCAGTTCTCATTATCGCAGAATTCGCATACACCTTCGATTTTGGCGATTATCGGCTCGCTTATAACTCTTGATTTTTTGACCAGGTCCAGTTCGTCGCTGTAGGGTTGTCCCTGCCGTGGATCGAGTCCCATGGCGATCCTTATATGATCCTTAATGAAGGGTATATCCTGTTCGTCGAAACCGAATTTGTCCCTGATATGGGCAGTCAGCCTGTTCAGGTCATTGGTATCGTTCAGTTGCCCGTTCCAGTACATCTTTACGAGTTCACCGAAGATTTTCATTCTTTTTTCCTGGAACCCTGCAAACCTGATGCTCCTGTCATCTTTTGCGCTGCCGTCTTTAATGCCGTTCATATCGTCCCTCCTGTAATAAATACTGTGATGAACAAGCTATGCATTATGCCAGGGTAGTGTTTCCATGGTATGATAGTTTTGTCGTTTCGATTATAGCACTCCGGCGCGAAGGCAATTCATTATTGGAGGAGATTGCCCTGCATCAGTCATGTTTCAGTAAAAACATTATCACTGCATCGTAAAACCTGTCAACATAATAGGACTCCTCCGTTTGCGTAAAATCGTCATGCTCCCGGCGGCGTTTCAACAAAGCGATAATGCTGGTTTCGCTATAACTATGCTGCCTTGATCGGTACCTCCATTTGGAATTACATTAAACCGCAAACATTAACGGTCTTTCAATATAGCTGTGTATATTCGCTTCGTTATATCTTACCCATCAGTTTATGGCAATATTTAAGCAGTTCGGCGCGGGAACTGACATTCATCTTCGTATAGATCCTCCTGTTGTGCGTTTTAATGGTGTTTATGCTTATGTAGAGCATATTGCATATCTCTTTGGCGTCATACCCCTGAATGTACAGGTCGAATATCCTTCTTTCAGCTTTCGTAAGTGTCTTAAGCTGCTCCTCGAATTGCTTTATCTGCTCTGGTGAAAGGTCGTCATGGTCAGGGGACAGTTCTTCCCTTTTTGACATTTTGTCGTGCCAAGCGGGACCAAAAATATTCGCCTGTTCATCTGCCGCAGCGGTATCTGTGCGCATCTGAAGGAATTCGATAAGGTCATCGATCTCTATTATGTTTGTTTTTTCCTGGGATTCGTTTTGCTTTATTTTGCTGATAGCTTCCATCAGCGGGCTGATGCAGTATTTGCTTGAGAAGAAAGTGATAATGACGCTTATCGCAAGCAAAAGGACCAGGAATACGATTGCCTTGGTAAGCCTGGCGGTCTTTGCAGTGACATCGCTTTTAGGAATCAGAAGCGCAAGAGCCCATCTGTCGTCCCTGAATACCGATTTGCCTGGATATAGCCTGACATCCATGTCCAGTCCCACGATTTTGGTTTTCGGATGCTCGCTGAAACTGTATTCATTCAGGCTGTTTTCTTTTGAATCGGGCAGCACGCTCAGTATTTTCGAGTTGCCATTTACCAGCCATGAAGAATTGCTGCCACAGACCAGGGCATTTTCCATGTCGATTCCTTCGTCCGTACGGGTCGAGTAAAGGAGGACCTCGCGCTCGAACTTGAGCGATGACTTTTTGGGCAGCATATTTTCAAGGAGCGTCCTTGAGATTTCAAGCCCGCAAACACCATACGGGCTGCCGTTCTCATCCAGAAGCGGCACAGAGTAGGTTATTACTTTATCTGTGTTTTCAGCCGGCGTGAAAAGTGGGTTCCAGTAACCCAGATGATATATATTATCAACATTGTGGGAAATCGCGGCGTCGAATGGTTTCAGGAACATATCCCTCCTGCGTTTCGGTGTATTGGGCGATATGTCCAGTTCAAGTTCCCACTGCGGATGCAGATGCATGTTGTTTTTCCTGGCCAGGTCGACGGGACCGTACAGCATGAAAAGCTGATGGTTCATGTAAGGGACCGGATCATGATTCATATCAACAATATAGAACCCGGCTTTGCTTTCGTTTGCACGCTCAAGCTGAGGGTTGACGGTTGCATCGAGAAAGACGAAAACGCCCGTAACACCTGCCTTTTCCATGATGAAGCGGGCTTTTTCCACTTCTGACCCAAGTATTTCTCCAAGCTGTTCAGGATGATTCTTAAGGTCTGCCGGCTCTATGTCCATTTCCCGAAGCTGTTTTTTGATGCTTGTGCTTATTTTCCCGGCAAGCTCAACGGTACTGTTGGAAATCGTCAGGAATTTTACCGACAAATCAGATTCTATATATTGCAGGTCACTGACTGCGTTATGGTACGGATTTTCAGATAAATCAGCTATAATGCCTGATAAACTGGCTATCATGAAAATGCCTGACAGTACAATAAGTACCACAACTATTTGAAACAGCCAGAATCTATTCTTAAGTGACAGGTTCAACCTTGACTGATAGCTCCTATTTGACCTTGAGAACTTCATGCCTCACCTCAGTAATGAATTGGTCGTACAACTGATCATTGATGTATTCGTCAGCGAACCTGTCGACACTGACGTTATCCGGCAATGATTCCACAAATTCATTTCTTGCGGATCCTGTAAACGAGACCAGTTTGTCCTCGAATGAGTATCTGAGGTCATCGCTTGCTTTGAAGGGTTTGTAAGTGTAAAATTCATGAGTATCCATCATTCCCAGTGTACATTCCAACACTTTGACGACGTTTTCATTTATATTGTCCGATTTGTATTCAGGCAGCTTTTGCCGCAGTATTTCGATAGCTTCATTTGTTACTGGCAAATAGCCGGTCCTCAGGACGAAATCAATGTTGCGTTCGGGTTCAGTCAGCCACTTGAGGAATACAACAGAGGCATATTCCTTTTCGGGAGTAGACTTTGAAATGATTGCTCCTGCGCCTTGCTGGACTGCTATTTTTTTGCCTTTTTCGAACGATGGATATGGCATGACTTTCAATTCTATATTGTGTTTTATATTGTCGGGGAATGTTACTGCTTTCGGGAAGAAACTTGCGCCTGCTGTTGAGCCTATGTACATTAGCAGATCGCCTGTCTGGGCATCTTCAGAACGATAGAAACTGTAGGCGCCGAAATGCCCTTTGATCATAGGCGCCACATATGAATCCCATATGGTTTTCATTGTGGGATTATTCAGATCGATTTCGCCGGTATTATCGCTGTTTACGATAAAGAAATCGGAGTTAAGCTGCTTATACGAAACGATCGCAAAATTGCTGGCCGCGTCCAGACCGAACAACGCTTTACCGTCGTTTGGGATTCCAGGTGTTTTTGCGTCTGTCCATTCAAAGTAGGCAGCCGCTGTTTCCAGTATCCCTTCAAATGTATTAAGCATGTCTTCATCCAGTTTCTTTGAGGAATTGGCCTGGTTGTATTCATCAAGGAACTGTTTGTAGAAGGTGTAGTTTATGTATAGTATTTCTGTAGACTTGGAAATAGGAAAAATAATGCATCCGCTGTCTTCAGTGAGCCTGCCTTCCTCGATGAAACTGGGAACATACTTGTCGAGTTCCTGTTTTGTCATGTACTTATCGAACGGGACCAGCATTCCCATGTTGTAGAGCGTGTAAGCAGTGCTTGGGTATGCGGTCGCTATTTCCGGAAACTCCGAACTGCCGGGTTCCCTGTTTGCAGAAGCAAGAAGCCTTGCGTGGATATCGCCGGTGTTGTCCATGCTGAATGCTTTGACTGTAATACCTGATTCAGCCCCGACCGTACTGTTGAACTCCGCTACCAGGTTATCGAAACTAACCTTCTGCTCCCCGAGGTAGTGATGCCAGATGTTTATTCCCACAGGCTTATCCTTGCTCAGCTTTGGAAGGTTTGAACCACAGCAGGACAGCGTTGGCATCATCAGCAACAATGCAGTAAAAAGCAATGGCTTCAGACACGATGCCCGTCTAGATGAAAAATAACAGGAACATGCATGATTACGCCCGAAAAAAGAAAATGAAAACAACTTGAGGGTCAAATTATTTCTTAATCTAAACATAGTTGTTTCTCCAAATTTTATATTATTCTATGCAAATTTACATTTTTACTCTAACATATTTTTAGCTGTGTGCATAGGGGACACTTCTCACTGTTTGAGCATTTCTGAGAAGATGATTCGCCGTGTTTTTTGAAGTAAAATGATGTGGTGTTAATATTCTAAGCAGTTAACAAGCGTGATTTTATGATTTGTGAGGGGACGCTTCTCACGATTTAATTACTTGAAAAGAGTTTTGAGCCTTAAGTGCTTGATTTTCATTAAAACCCTTTTGTGAAAACAAAGATAAAGTATATTGGCCCAACGATTTTACGGTTTTGAAGTTATCATCTCAAATACAGGAACAACTGGTAAGAAAGCTGTTGACAAGCTTATCTCTGAAAACGATAGGCGTTTTAGTTTGATGCACTAAATATAGCAAACATAAATAAAGCGGTTCTAAAGTGGAGAATCCTTATGGTTTAAACGAGCTGTTTTATTAAATTTATGGAACAATCAGGCAGCGATCGATACCAGTTCGTTAAAAATCTGCATGTGAAAATTATCATTATGTATCAGGTCATAACCTTTTTTGCAGAGCCTTGAGCAGCTTGTTATCGTTATGTTAAGCAAATACCTGCATATTTCCTTGTAACTGAGATTACACAGCACCCTTAATACATATGCCGTGAAAGCTCTGTAATTTGTCAGTCTGTGTCTGCATTTTGTCTGCAGGCCAGTCAATTGGTTCATCTGGAGCTTATCAGATATGAATGCTATAATACTGGCGACAGGTTTGTTCCTGAGCATTACATTACGACCGCTCACATATTCATAATCAGCGGATAGCGGGAATATAAGCGGCGCTTCGTCAATATCGAATATTTTACCTTTTTCAGCAAGTTCACGGCGTCCTTTGACGAAATTATGATACCGTTCTGTAAAACTGACATTATCCATCAAACCAAACAGGCTCTTAATAAAGCTTGTGTCAATTATTTCATAATGGTCGTCTGCTAACCCGAGATAAATACCATAGGATGAATACCTGTACATTTCTTCTTTCCCCGAATAACCTCTGATGTCGTGAGGATTGTTATGTATATATGCTGATACAACCAGATTGTGCATATCTGAAAACAGTATGCGGCTGACGAACCGATCTTGAAAAAGGTGGCCGTGTCTGTTGTATTTTGTGTTGTAATACCATACATAGGCGGTATTCAGACTATGCATGAATTTTGATATATCATAACCATTTGCATCCAGATGCAGGTGTACATGGTTATCCATCAGGCAATAAGCGTACAATTTGCAGTTGTATTTACCCAGATATCTTTTAAGCAGAAGCAGGTAATATTCCTTATCTTCGTTATCTCTAAAAAGAAGCAGTTCTGAGTTGCTTCGGCATATTATGTGGTAAATTGCTGCAGGATCTTTTTGACGGGCCTTACGCGGCATCTGGATACACCTCTCATGAATTACAGGCGAACAAATGTTCTTACAATAAGAGTCTATCATGAATCACCAATTGACGCAATATATTTCCCAATGTGTTGTTCCGTTGCCTTTCTTGACTTGACAGGCTAAGAAGGGATACGGGGAATACCGTAGACCACTGAGATGCGTGCTATCATCCCTATGTGTAGAAATATGCTTGTGTTCATTGGTTAGGTAGTATTTATCATGAAATTGAGAAAAATAGAAACATCAGAGTTTATAGGGAATCAATTGCAGCGGGAATATGGGGAGGATTGGTAGTTGGAACATACTCGTACACCAGTCAATCATTATTTAAATGTGCTAAAAAGGTGAGAAGTGTCCCCACAATATCCCCATAAGAAGCGTCCCTGGAAGGGTGCCTGGCAGGAACCCGGGAAATACCCGAAAGAGAGGTGTGGATGTGCGGTCGTCAGGTCTGATGAATATAGCAATGAAAGCCGGTGAGATAATGCTGAGGAGCGGAGCAGAAATTTACAGGGTTGAAGAAACTATCGTAAGGATATGTGAAAGCTACGGTGTGCGCTGCGAAAGCTTTGTTTTGCCTACCGGCATTTTTATATCAATGGTTGATGACAAAGGTGGCACGAATACTGCTTTCATGCGAATCAGAGACAGGAAGGTTGATCTGACCAGCATTGACAGAGTGAACAGCCTCTCTCGGCGAATTCAGAAATTGCGTCCTGATTTTGATATAGTACTCAGAGAACTGGAGGAAATTGATAGCGCTGAAAAACACAGCTTTCCTGTGAGACTTGCCGCTACTGGCATTGGATCGCTGGCCTTTACACTGCTTTTCCAGGGTAGTCTGTATGATAGCATAACGGCTCTAGCAATTGGATGCATCTCATATTTGTCAAAAGAAATCCTGACCAGAAAGGGCTTGTTTTTATTCCTGGAAAATCTCCTGGCCGGGCTTGTTACCGGCTTCTTAAGTACGGCTGCAGTTAACCTGTTCCCTGTGCTTGATGGCTATAAAATAATTATCGGCTCGATACTGATGTATCTACCGGGTGTGCTAATAACGAACAGTATAAAAGACGCTCTTTACGGTGACCTTGTTGCTAGTATGACACGACTGGGTGAAGCTATACTTACTGTTACTGTTTTGGTGGCGGGTGTCGCCATTGCATTGCTGATATGTGCAAACCGGAGGTAATGTGTTGTGAATGAGCTATTAGCTTTTATTGGCAGTTTTGTGACCAGTCTGACTTTCTGCATTAAAGGGCATAAGCTCGTATTTGCTGGTTTTTCGGGTATGGTAGGTTCTTTCGTGTACTCAGTTGTTTCAGGTATTTCTGGCCACTCAAATTTTGCTATACTGATAGGAGCAATAGCAGTTGGCTTGTACAGTGAAACTGCTGCCAGAGTACTGAAAGCGCCTGCGACTGTTTTTTCGATACCGGGTATCCTTCCTTTGGTACCTGGCATTGCGGCATATGAAATGATCCAGTTTCTTGTAAACAACGAATTGATCAGTGCTGTCGAAAAGTTGGTTGAAACCGTGAGCGGAGCCGGAGCGATCGCTTTTGGCATAATGTTTGTGACAGCAGTTTTCAGACTTCTGACCGGAGTGAGAAAGTGAGATCCGGGAATGATACACATAATGTCGATAATGTGTAATCAGATAGGAGAAATGGCCATGATTGATATGGATCACATGGCTTCCTTGTAAAAAACTGAAATGCGGCCGGTTCCGCTCTGATTTTTTCTGGCTCCGTCCTTGTTCTATACCGCACAAAATCCGCATGAAAACAGCAGACTATTTTGACGGAAGCAAAATAATCTGCTGTTATACTTGTTATGTGTATGTCGGTTATAGCCATCAGGTACTTATATGGTTTTGGCTTTTTTACATCGGTTTCATGAACATTTGTGTCCAATAACACACGCCATTTTTATTCTTGGCAAGCCCTACACCAATTTCCGTGTATGAACGGCTCAGGATGTTGTTTCTGTGACCGGGTGAATTCATCCAGTCTCTCATGACCTCGGCCGGTGTCCTCTGGCCGTAAGCAATGTTTTCACCTGCGGCTGAAAAACGCAGACCGAAATTCTCCATCATCTGGAACGGTGTTCCGTAAGTAGGCGAATTATGGGAGAAATAGCCTTTATTTGCCATATCAGCCGACTTATATCGGGCGACCCTGCTCAGTTCCCAGTTGAATTTAAGCGCGGGAAGCCCGGCCTTTGCTCTTTCAGCATTAACAAGTCTAGCAACTTCATTCTCCTGCGAACTTGTTGTAACCGCTGGTATGGTTATTTTCTGGCCGGGATAGATCAAGTCCGGGTTCTTGATCTGGGGATTGGCTGCAATGATTTCACTCATCCCGACCTGATGCTTGGCTGCTATTTTCCAGATGGTATCGCCGCTTTTGACGGTATACGTCGTCTGAGCGAAAACAGGCGATGAAAACAGCAACACCAAAGCTAATATTAGAATCAAGACTGCTCTTTTTTTCATCGAATCACCTCAAGCATATGATTTGAAAAACGTAATTCAAAAATGCTGGCAATATAAATCTTGAATTCCAGTTCATGTACTGGGGACAGTTCTCACTTTTTTATCTTTTTTTAGTTGAGTTTTGTTTGCTCAACGTTATGTATCTTATCAACTTTATGTTCTTACAAACTTTATGCTAATCGATTTGTTTCCGGTACAAAGGTAAATACTGGTTGTACTGTACTGCGCCTGAAGTAGATTTACTTACTCAAATAGTTCATGACTCAAAAGAGTCAAAAAGGTGAGAACTGTCCCCATACTTGACTTTAAAGAGCCTTTAATTGATAATAACAGTAGAGAAAGACCTGTAGATCTGGAGGGACGATACAAATGATAAAGGGTAAAAAGCCTGGAGTCTACGGCAATGAGAGTATTTCTTCCCTCAAGGGAGCGGATCGGGTTCGGCTGAGACCAAGCGTCATATTCGGCTCTGACGGCATTGAAGGCTGCCAGCAGGCATTCTTCGAAATTCTCTCGAATTCAATTGACGAAGCACGTGAAGGCTATGGCGACAGGATCGAGGTCATACGACACAGCGACCATTCGATCACGGTCAGAGATTACGGAAGAGGCATACCTGTCGAATTTAACCCGAAAGAAAACCGCTACAACTGGGAACTTGTTTTTTGCGAATTATATGCAGGAGGAAAATACAACAACAACGAAGGCGAGAACTATGAATTCAGCCTTGGACTGAACGGCCTTGGCGCCTGTGCGACCCAGTACAGTTCAGAATACATGGATGTAACTGTGTTCAGGGATGGCTGCAGGTACGACCTGCATTTTGAAAAAGGCGAAAACATCGGCGGGCTGAAAAAAGTCAAGTGTGATTATGAGAGTACCGGATCGATACAGAAGTGGAAACCCGATCTCGAGGTTTTTACGGATATAAACATACCGCTGGACTATTATATAAATACGCTTAAGAAGCAGGCTATCGTTAACGCCGGCTTGAAATTCGTGCTGACGGATGAAGTATCCGGCAACACTTATGAGTTTGTTTACCCGAACGGCATCACAGACTACATCAAAGAAATATGCGAGGGCAAAAATTTTACTGAAATACAATATCTGGAGACGAGCACAAAAGGCCGCGACAGGGAAGACAGGCCGGAATACAAGCTGAAAATGCAGATAGCCTTTTGTTTCTGCAATGAGATCAATCTGCTGGAATATTATCACAATTCCAGTTTCCTGGAGCACGGCGGTTCCCCTGACCGTGCGGTGAAAGCGGCGTTTGTCAACGAGATCGACAAATGCATCAGGAACAGGGGCAAGTATAACAAGGATGAAGCAAAAATCACATTTGCCGACATCCAGGATAGTCTCATCCTGGTCACGAATTCGTTCTCTACGATTACCAGCTATGAGAACCAGACAAAGAAAGCGATCACGAACAAGTTCATCCAGGAAGCAATGACAGATTTCCTGAGGGAGCAGCTTGAAATATATCTGATCGAGAATAAAGCCGACTGCGATAAGATAATCGAACAGGTTCTGGTCAACAAGCGCAGCCGCGAGACCGCAGAGAGGACCAGGATAAATATCAAGAAGAAACTTGGCGGCACGGTCGATATTTCGAACAGGGTGAAAAAGTTCGTAGACTGCAGGACCAAGGATGTAAGCAGGCGCGAACTTTACATCGTCGAGGGAGATTCTGCGCTAGGTTCGTGCAAGATGGGAAGGGATGCGGAATTCCAGGCCATTATGCCTGTCAGGGGCAAAATACTCAATTGCCTCAAGGCAGAATATGACAGCATTTTCAAGAACGAGATCATCGTGGATCTGCTAAAGGTGCTTGGCTGCGGCGTTGAGATCAAGTCGAAGCATAACAAGGATCTGAACACATTCGACCTGAACAACCTCAGATGGAACAAGATAATAATATGCACTGATGCGGATGTGGACGGCTTCCAGATCAGGACCCTTATCCTTGCGATGCTCTACAGGCTTGTTCCTACGCTTATCCATGAGGGCAAGGTTTTCATAGCGGAATCGCCCCTGTATGAAATAACCTGCAAGGACAAGACTTATTTCGCTTACTCGGAGAAAGAGAAAGCGGAGATCTTGTCCAGGCTTGAAGGCAAAAAATACACAGTGCAGCGGTCAAAAGGCCTTGGAGAAAATGAACCTGAAATGATGTGGCACACCACGATGAACCCTGAGACCAGGAGGCTCATCAAAATCGTGCCTGACGACGTGGAAAAAACGGAAGCCATGTTCGATATATTGCTTGGCGACAACCTGCAGGGCAGGAAAAACTTTATAGAGGAAAACGGCATGCGCTATATGGATATGATCGATGTTAGCTGACGGGGTGGGGACAGTTCTCACTTTTTTAGCATTTTGCAGCATGATACTATGACAATTTGACCCTTTTACGGCCAGGCATGGATCGATTTCAACATTTACCTGGCAAGTAGAAAACTGCTTGCATTGATTGTTGACTTCAATATGCGCAGATTAGGGAAAACGCTGATCAATGAAAACCGGGATGCACGATGGTTGGCATGTTCCCGGAATAAGCTGAGGCCAGACTAATCGGCCGATATTATGCGGTGACTGCTAACATTCACCAATAACTTACCAGCAAAATGCATTGAGAGTTGAGAACTGTCCCACCATAATTTTTAGATAAGAAGTTGAATACTGTTCCCTATAAAAGATAAAAAAGTGAGAACCGTCCCCTGGAAAACATACCAGGGTCTGGTGAACTGTGAGAACTGAGGAGAGATTCCTGACTGGGCAAAAGATAAAAAGGTGAGAACTGTCCCCACCAAATTAAATTAGGAAAGGTGCTGTTATGTCGGACAAGAACCTGATTATTCAGAAAATACCTGAAACGTTGGAAAAGAATTATATGCCGTATGCGATGAGCGTCATCGTTTCGAGGGCGATCCCGGAAATCGACGGCTTCAAGCCGTCCCACAGGAAATTGCTCTACACCATGTACAAAATGGGGCTTCTGACGGGCAACCGCACAAAGTCGGCCAACGTTGTCGGACAGACAATGAAGCTGAACCCACACGGCGATACGGCCATATATGAGACAATGGTCAGGCTGACCAGGGGCAACGGTGCGCTGCTCCATCCATATATCGACTCAAAAGGCAATATGGGCCGCCAGTATTCCAGGGACATGCAGTTCGCTGCTCCGCGTTATACGGAGGTCAGGCTTGAAAAAATTTGCGAGGAGTTGTTCCGGGACCTGGACAAAAACGCTGTTGACTTTGTCGATAACTATGACGGAACGATGAAGGAACCGACCCTGCTGCCTGCGACCTTCCCAAGCATCCTCGTGAACGCGAACCAAGGCATAGCCGTCGGAATGGCCAGCAACCTTTGCAGTTTCAACCTCAGGGAAGTTTGTGAAGCTACGATCGAATATATAAAAGATGAAAACGTGGATCTCCTGCAATATATCAAAGCTCCGGACTTCTCGACAGGCGGCGCCCTTATTTTCAACGAAAAGAACATGAGGGAAATTTACGAAACAGGCAAGGGCAGTTTCAAGGTCAGGGCAAAGTACAACTATGACAAGAAAAACAGCTGCATTGAGATATATGAAATACCCTATACGACCACAACGGAAGCAATAATCGATTCCATCATTGAACTAGTCAAAAGCGGCAGAATAAAGGATATCACAGACGTTCGTGACGAAACCGACCTGGACGGGCTGAAGATCACGCTGGATATCAGGAAAAGCGCTGACCCGGATACTATCATGAACAGGCTTTACAAGCTGACTCCGCTGGAGGACTCCTTCAACTGCAATTTCAATGTGCTCATCAGCGGCACTCCTCGTGTCATGGGGATCAGATCGATACTGAAGGAGTGGATTTCGTTCAGGATCGGATGCATAAAGAGGCAAACACTGTTCGATATAGAAAAGAAAGAAGCCAAATTGCACCTGTTGCTTGGCTTGCGCAAGATCCTGCTGGATATCGACAAAGCCATTGCGATTATCAGGAACACAGAAAACGATGAACAGGTCATTCCCAACCTCATGGAAGGCTTCGGCATAGATAAGCTCCAGGCTGAATTCATTGCTGAAATCAAGCTCAGGAACCTGAACCGCGAGTATATCCTGGACAGGGTAGGCGAAGTGGACACGCTGCAAAAGGAGATCGCCGACCTGAAAGATATATATGGCAGCGAAAAGAGGATAAAGCAAATCATAACAAAACAGCTTGGCGAAGTAGCTAAAAAATATGCACAGCCGAGAAGGACAGAGATCATTTGCGAGACGAGCATAGAAGAGATTACCCAGGAGCATATGATAGAGGATTACAACCTCAAACTGTTCCTGACAGAGCAGAATTACATCAAGAAGATCCCGCTGGTATCTCTGCGGTCCAATCCCGAACACAAGCTCAAGGAAGACGACGCCATAATACAGGAACTCGAAACCCACAACAAGGCGGAACTGCTCCTGTTCTCAAACAGACAGACGGTATACAAGATGCGTATATACGATATACCGGACTGCAAAGCAAGCTCACTGGGCGAATACCTTACGAATATGCTGCAGCTTGAGGAAGACGAGAGGATAATTTACATGACGGCTACCGACAATTATTCCGGCTGGCTGCTTTTCTCGTTTGAAAACGGGAAATGTGCCAAGATCACGCTTGAAAGCTATGCAACGAAAACCAACAGGAAAAAGCTTGCCAATGCGTATTCGGATCTCTCGCCTCTGGTCGGCATAAGGTATCTTGCAGAGGATACCGACCTGGTTGCTTACAGCAGTATCAACAAGGTGCTGGTGTTCAACACTGCGGCTATCAATCCCAAAACCACCAGGGATTCGCAGGGGGTCCAGGTCATGAAATCGAAGAAAGGGAGCAGGATGTGCTCAGTCAAGACAATCGAGGAGTCAGGTATCAGGAATCCTGATTATTACCGTACCAAAGTCATCCCGGCGATTGGATGCTATCTGAGGGCAGAAGATCTGGAAGACAAGCAGATAACGATTGACTGCACATAACAGGGGCAACGGTACGCAGCAAAACTGATGGCAGTGAAATTGATGTAATGTAATTGCGTGTAATTCTATGGGAAGAGGCGTAGTAGTGCGTAAATGCCTCCGGGCAGGTGAACGGCATGCAGGGCGAGTCGATGTCGAATGCGATTTGCATGACGGACTGCCTGGCAGGATGGTACTTGACAAAGGGACACAAGTGACGGAGATACGTACAGTTTGCGAAAAATATGGATTGTACAAGGTACTTTGACTAACTCACAGTGAAAACACGGTTAAGTTGAGCAGGACACCACAAGGCGAAATCGTACCGAGCACATCGGCCATTGCGGCAGTGATGACGAATATAAATCAGATCACAGTCGTTGATCAATAACATTGTGATATGCCGACGATTGACAATCGTGGATATGCATCATAATATTATTGGGATTGGGATATTAAGAAAGGCTTGAGCCTATCCGGCAGTTTCTTAATACTTCCGGGCAAAAATGACACATGAAATCAACACAGCAAAAGTGGGTTTGGAAATCGATGAAGAAAGACGTGAGCACACCGGGATGCGCAGAGCCGGAAAGCAAGAAATGGAAAGTTGCGTTTTACATTTTTTTAATAGCAGCCTTCGTTTCAGTGACTACTTATGCCGGCATCAAACTGGGACCAAGGGTGACCGAACTTGCCAGGAAACCTGAGGAATTCAGAGAGTGGCTTAATTCATTCGGCTGGAAAGGAGTACTGATCTTCATAGGGGTCCAGGTACTGCAGGTGGTCATTGCTGCGATCCCCGGGGAAGTCACACAGTTGGCCGGAGGCTATTTGTACGGGACATTTTTCGGCACCATCTATTCACTGGCAGGAATCGTACTGGGTTCCGTGATAGTGTTCTATGCGGCGCGTCTGCTGGGTTATCCGCTGGTCAAGCTTCTTGTTTCACCTAGACAGCTTGAGAAATTCAGCTTCATGCTCAACAATAAAAAATCCGAAACTGCGATGTTTATCTTGTTCCTCATTCCCGGCATTCCAAAGGACATACTCACATATATCGCCGGAATAACGCCGGTCAAGCCGCTGAGGTTCTTTGCGATAATAACCATCGGAAGGCTGCCGGCCTTGGTGGGTTCTGCATTTATAGGCCACAACACCCAGCTTGGCAACTATGGTGTGGCGATTGCCGTGTCAGTGGCAGCCTGTATCCTGTTTTTCGCGGGAGTACTTTTCAGGGATCGTATAATCAATTGGGTACACAAACTGACTAGAGGGAATAAGGAGCCCGGCGGCAGCGAGAATGCCTGATCCGGTAATTTGGTGTTCCGGATAGAGCAGCAGATAAAGTTCCGGTGCTGGATACCCAGGTATGAGGCATCGTTCCGGCAGGGTCGGACGTTATATGTCAAGACACGCACTATGCTGTATGAAAGTCGATAGCCTGGATAACTGATGCCGGACAGAGTAAACTTATTGTATGACGCCATGCAAACGCAGTATTATCAGCTAAGCATAAAAAATCCACCATGACAGGCCGTAACGGATCACAGCATGTTATGATGGATAATCAATGCTTTCATATTTCGCAGCAAGTCTTGAAATATCACAATCAAAGGTTATGTAACAAACTGACCCCCTGGTTATCTGTAAAACCCGGAGCGAAACTTATTTAAAGAATTCATTGTACAGAGCTTTTATAGCCCTGTCTTTCTCGTAATCTTTTATTCCGAATATCATGCTTACCTCGGACGGTCCCTGGCTGATCAAATCCAGGTTGATATTCTCTCTTGCCAGCGCACCGGAGGCCCTTGCAGTGATTCCTACAGTATTCCGCATGCCTTCACCGACAATCATGACAAGGGCAAGGTTCCTCTGTACCGATATATCATCGACTTCAAGCTCGTTTACGATGCGGTCCACGATCTTCTTTTCTTTCTGTTCGGTGAAGTGGGCCTGCTTCAGTATTATCGTGATATTATCGATTCCCGACGGCATGTGCTCGAACGGAATATGCTCTTCTTCCAGGATCTGCAGCAGCTTACGGGCAAAACCGATTTCACGGTTCATCAGGTACTTGCTCAGATAGATAAAGCAAAACCCTGAATCGCCTGCTATACCTACAACAGGCTCCGTTATATTATGGCGTTCCTTTACAATGGTAGTTCCGGGAGCTGACGGATTGTTCGTATTTTTTATCCTTACAGGAATACCATTCTTGAATACCGGAATCAGAGTTTCTTCCTGCAGAACGCTGAAACCTGCATAAGAAAGCTCGCGCATTTCGCGATATGTTATCTCGATTATCGGTTTCGGGTTTTCTATCAGGTTGGGATTGGCACTGTAAACATTGTCCACATCAGTAAAATTCTCATAAAGATCGGCGCCTACTGCGGCAGCAAGTATCGAACCTGTAATATCGGAGCCGCCTCTAGGGAATGTTACTACCTCGCCGCTAAGTGAATATCCGAAAAAGCCTGGGAATATAGTTATCCCGGGATAATCGGAAAGCGTTTTCAGGTTTTCGTATGACTGGGGCAGGACCTGTGCATTCCCGTATTCGTCGCTCAGTATGAGGCCGGCGTCCTTCGGGCTGACATAACGGGCGTCGTAACCAATGCTCCGCAGATAAGAGGCAACAAGCTTCGCACTGTTGTCTTCGCCTGCCGCCTTGAGATTATCTATGTACTTATCCTTATTTGATTTGTCACTGTTAACGCGTGCCCTGATATCATCAGCGATAGTATCGATAATGTCGCCGGAAAGCCCGAGTTCTGATGCGATCTCTGCATATCTTGCCACTACTGCATTCATTTCATCATCGGCATTTCCCTTTTCGAGACCTGCCTGCGCGCACGCAATCAGCATATCTGTTACTTTGATATCGTCCCTGCTGCGCTTTCCCGGGGCAGAAACCACGATTATCCTGCGTTCCGGGTCAGAGGTGATGATATTGCATACTTTCTTTATCTGACTGGCAGACGCCAGAGAAGTTCCGCCAAATTTCGCAACGATCATACTACCAGCTCCCACTATAGTAGTTTTTCCTCATATTATCACACCAGACAAAAGGTCATGTCAATAAAAAATCGTCACAAATTACTTGGAAAATTGAAAAATTTCACTTATATTTTATGCTATAATGGTGGGGACAGTTCTCACGTTTTCAACACTTTTATAAATGATAGCGATTTGTTAGTTAACGGTTCGGTGATCAGCATTTCAGCCATGCCGGATCGGATAACTGCACTGAGCAGAGCAGGACATTGATGCTCCAGTATGGTTTCAGTGTCTCTTTGAAAAGATAAAAAGGTGAGAACTGTCCCCTTAAAACGATCGGGGGACAGGCAAGGGATCAGAAGATCCAGGTGAGGGAATGCATGAAAAGTGAGAAGCGTCCCTCCGGAAGGATTGCTTTGAAAATGTCAAAAAGGTGAGAAGTGTCCCCGCTAGAAGGAGGAAATATGCCGGAGTTTAAGATAGTTTCGGATTATAAGATGTGCGGTGATCAGCCGGAGGCGGTGGACAGGCTGGTGAAGGGGCTGAACAGGGGCTACAGGCACCAGACGCTGCTGGGCGTGACAGGGTCCGGGAAGACGTTCACGATGGCGAACGTTATTTAAAGGATCCAGAGGCCGACGCTGGTCATAGCGCACAACAAGACGCTGGCTGCCCAGTTGTGCAGCGAATTCAGGGAGTTTTTCCCAAACAATGCGGTCGAGTACTTCGTCAGCTATTATGACTATTACCAGCCTGAAGCATATATACCGTCGACGGACACATATATAGAAAAGGATTCATCGATAAACGATGAGATAGACAAGCTAAGGCACTCTGCCACGGCAGCGCTTTTTGAGAGGCGCGACGTCATCATCGTGGCAAGCGTATCCTGCATCTACGGCCTCGGCGACCCCGAGGACTACACGGATCTCATGATTTCACTGCGCCCCGGCATGATAAAGGACAGGGATGAAGTGATCAGGAAACTGGTGGATATCCAGTATGAAAGGAATGAGATCGACTTTCGGAGAGGCAGGTTCAGGGTAAGGGGAGACGTGCTTGAGATTTTCCCCCCGGGCTCGACGGACCATGTCCTGAGAGTGGAGTTCTTCGGAGACGAGATCGAGAAGATATCGGAAGTCGATTACCTGACCGGCGAGATCATAGGTGTCCGTACGCACGCCGCCATTTTCCCTGCGAACCATTACGCAACGACGAGGGAAAAGATGCTCAAAGCCGTATCATCGATAGAGCAGGAACTGGAGGATAGGCTGGAGGAGTTCAGGGCGCAGGGCAAGCTGCTGGAAGCGCAGCGGCTTGAGCAAAGGACCAGGTACGATCTTGAGATGCTGCAGGAAGTTGGCTTCTGCCAGGGCATAGAGAACTACTCAAGGCACATCAGCGGCAGGGAGCCCGGCAGTCCGCCATATACGCTGCTGGACTATTTCCCGGATGACATGCTGGTCTTCATAGATGAATCACATGTGACCATCCCACAGATCGGAAGCATGTACAACGGAGACCGTTCAAGGAAGGAATCGCTGGTGGAATACGGCTTCAGGCTCCCGTCGGCGTTCGACAACAGGCCGCTGACGTTCGACGAGTTCGAAAGAAAAGTCAAGCAGGCCATATATGTCAGCGCTACGCCAGGGAAGTACGAAAAGGAACATTCGCAGCAGATCGTGGAGCAGATAATAAGGCCTACGGGACTGGTCGATCCGGAAGTCGAAGTGCGTCCGGTTAAAGGCCAGATAGACGATCTGATCGGCGAGATCAGGATCCGCGTCGAAAAGCAGCAAAGAGTCCTGGTCACCACGCTGACCAAAAAGATGGCGGAGGACCTGACGGCCTATCTGAAGGAACTCGGATTCAAAGTGGAGTATCTGCATTCCGATGTTGAAACCCTTGAAAGAGTCGAACTTTTAAGAGACCTGAGACTTGGCGTCTTCGACGTTCTTGTGGGCATAAACCTGCTGAGAGAAGGCCTTGACCTTCCGGAAGTGACCCTCGTCGCCATCCTCGATGCCGACAAGGAAGGATTCCTGCGTTCCGAGACATCGCTGATACAGACCATAGGCCGTGCGGCAAGGAATGTTGAGGGGAAAGTCATAATGTATGCCGATACCATCACGGATTCCATGCAGAGAGCCATCAGCGAAACCAACAGAAGAAGAAAGATACAGATGGAATACAACATTAAGAATGGGATCACTCCGACTACCGTGCAAAAGGGAGTTCGTGACACACTCGAGACGATAAAAGCCGCAGAGGGCGAAACAAAGTACACATTTACCCAGGACATAGAACAAATGGACGAATCTGATCTGCAGGTATTGATAAGCAAGCTGGAGAAAGAGATGAAGGAAGCGGCGAGAGAGCTTCAGTTTGAAAAGGCTGCATTCCTGAGAGACAGGTTGAAGGAACTAAAGGAGAAAATGAAGTGACGTAATGTTATGGACCGGTTAGACAACCTGAAAATACTGTTGTGGACTGGATTTATAATCTTAGGATGTTCAATCGGCAAATGTACTGCCGGAATGATCTGAAAGAGTCCAAATGGCCTGAAAGTATCATGGTAGGTCCGACATGACCGTTTGGCTGATTCGGCACTCGAAGATCGAAACAGATAGTAAACCGGGCATATACAATATTATAAAAGGTAAGGTATTTATATACCGCTGGTATGCACCAATCCAGCAGCCAGCCGTGGAACGGGATCACAGGATGCCTGCAAAGGCGATACAGGACTGTGATCTTTTTTTCTCAAGTCCGGAGTATACATATGTTGTGGAAAACGTTATACAGCGAGTCAAACCAAAATTGGAAGTATTATACTCCTAAATGGTCTCCGAGTCTATAAGTACAATATCAAAGTGCGCTTAAGTCGCGGCTTATGCCGTGAGTGCAGCATATTGCCTGGTCTTTTTGAACTTATAGCCTTGTTCGGCAGTTTCTGCCTCCATAACATATTCCCGCCTTTTTCCCGCGTCAAACTGTAAATCGATTGCCTTTCACGGCACAAACAACATCCACGCCCTCGGTCCCCATACGGACCTATTGCCCGTATGCCGCATATTATGCATGCTTCATGGATCAATTGCCGGCCGGGGATAATTTTTGGATCAAAAAAATAAAAGCATTGACACCATCACATATAAACTAGTATAATAAATATACGGTAAAACGATTTACCTACAATATCAATTTATGTCAACTGCAGGGATGTACAAAGGATAATTGCCGGGGTCATGGCGAAAGCATACAGAGAGCTGTTTCGAGAGATACAGGCGAGTTATGCAGTGCATAAACCGAAAGAACTGTACAGACGAAGTTCCATGGGACTGAGCAATTAAAAACGCAGGAAATCGTTCATGTAAAGTGCCCGGGAGAAATATAAATGAATTGTATGGGGCATTGAGAAGCAACATCTATGATTCTGTGGAACACCTGGAAGCAACGAAATCAAACGGTTGCCGGCCTGTACATGAAATACTCACACGAACCTTTCAAATAAAACGCCAACTGGCTATATAAATAAAATTCTAAACGATTCATACTGAAGAGTTCCAGCCGGACTGCGCAGATGCTGTGCAGACAAAGGTCAAGGAAGGCAGTGCTGATGAAGTTACAAGGGGGCTATCCAGATGAAATTGTTGGAGAATAAAAGAAAGGTCAGATCTCTGCGCGAATTCCTTTACATCCTGCCCTTGCTGGCTTTAGTGGCTATTTTCTCATATTATCCGCTGTATGGATGGTTCTACGCGTTCTTCGATTACAAGCCGCCGTTCCCGCTGACCTGGGACAGGTTTGTCGGCCTCAAGTGGTTCCAGACGATGGTTTCGAATAAAGTCAGGGTCACGCAGCTTCTGTCGGTTTTACGCAACACATTTGCCATAAGCGGGATAAGCCTTGCTTTCTCATGGTTCCCGATGATGTTTGCAGTATTTCTCAATGAGATCAAGTGTACTCCATTCAAAAAGTTCGTTCAGACAGTCACGACACTCCCCAATTTTATAAGCTGGGTCCTTGTATATTCGATAGCATATTCGATATTCAGCAGCACAGGCGCTGTCAATACGATAGCAATGAACCTTGGCCTGCTCAATGAGCCGAAGATATTCCTTGCATCATCTGAGCATATATATTTCAAGATGTGGCTCTGGCTGACCTGGAAGAATGCCGGTTGGGCGGCGATCATGTATATTGCGGCCATTGCCGGCATCGACGAGGAACTGATCACTGCGGCCAAAGTGGACGGCGCTTCCAGGATGAAGATCATTTGGTATGTAACTATCCCAAGCCTGTTGCCGACATATTTCGTGATCGTAATGCTGAACCTGGCTAATTTCCTCTCCAACGGATTCGAGCAGTTCTACGTGTTCCAGAATGCATTCAACAAGGAATATATCCAGGTTCTCGACCTGTACGTATACACCCTTGCAATGGGCAACGGAGGTTACTCGCTTTCTGTCGCGGTCAGTATGTTCAAGAGCATCGTAAGTATCGTGCTGTTGTGTGTTACAAACGGTATATCGAAACTTGTGAGAGGCGAGGGATTCATTTGATCCCGGGATTCATCCGGCCTGCCCGGCAGGAAGGGCCGCTGTGTTAATGGGCCTGATCTGACAGGAAGGAAACAGCGGCTGACGGCCATTCGATCATGGCCTGCCGGGAAAGAATCGTCGGCTGCAGATCGGATGATCCTGATATGTCGGGAAAGGAATGACGGCTGCCTGCCGACTTGTTCTAATAGACGGAACATGGGACAACTATTCCTGGTTTAAAAGAATCCAATACGGTTTATATAACGGCTGGCCCAAAAGACGGTTGCCGGTCCATCGAAAATGGAAAGCAAGGCAGCCGGTCCATGAAGAATGCTATTCCTGGTTCATTGAGATGGGAGGATTTGAAATGAGTGGTTCAAGGCAGAAAACAAAAAAACACAAAATGCATATGAGTATAGGCGACAGGATCATAAACTTCATTACATATGTGGTATATTCATTTTTTGCATTCGTATGTGTTTATCCTTTCTACTACATTTTCATCAATTCCATCAGTGCCAACAATCTCAGTGAAAAAGGAAAGGTACTGTTCTGGCCGTTGCAGGTACACTTCACCAACTATGTCAACGTTTTGAAGATCCCCACCCTGTTCAGCGCCCTTAAAGTATCGGTCGCAAGGACTGTTATTGGTACGGTCCTGACTGTCCTGTTCTCTGCTTTCCTCGGATACATGTTCACGCGGGAAACACTTTGGGGCAGGAAATTCTGGTACAGGTTCGTGGTGGCCACCATGTACTTTAATGCAGGGATCATCCCGTGGTTTCTTACGATGATGAACCTGAAACTGACCAACAACTTCTGGGGATACATATGGCCGGTAGTCGTACAACCGTTCTACATAGTATTGTGCAAGACTTTTGTCGAATCCACTCCCAAGGAATTGCAGGAGGCAGCTGAAATAGACGGGGCAGGTACACTGACTATCTTCTTCAAAGTGATGCTGCCGGTCATCAAGCCGATCCTCGCGACTATCGCCATTTTTGCAGCAGTTGCACAATGGAACTCATTCCAGGACACGCTTCTTCTTATGACGGACAGCAAGTACTATACATTGCAATTCGTGCTTTACCAGTATATCAACCAGGCCAACTCGCTCAAAGGTCTGGTCAACAATGCCGCAGGCAACATAGATATCGCCGCGAGCCTTGCAAAAGCCCAGACAGCTACTTCTATACGAATGACAGTCACGATTATCGTCGTAACACCGATTATACTCGTATATCCAATTTTCCAGAAGTTCTTCGTAAAGGGCATCATGATAGGTGCAGTAAAAGGATAATCTTCAGCGTTTAGGGACGAGCACTCCGGCAAAGCAACAGCAAGGTGTTTGCCTACGGTAAAGGGACAGTCGTCAACTGCAGCGCTGGTACAGATATCAGCAATGAAGCCAGCCTTCATTGTTCGATTATAGATTAAATAAAAGAGGAGGTTCCAACTATGAAAAGGTTACTGTCAATCATGCTTGTGGTCTGCCTTATCCTGACAATGGCCCTGACGGGATGCGGCGATACCGCGAGCAAAGGTACCGGGTCGGATACACCGTCCGGCAGCGGGGCCTCAACAGGCGGGGATAGTACAGGAGGCAGTGCAGGAAATGCATCAGGAGGAACCAGAGAGATTTCCCATGATAAGGAGATCACCATAGACAACTACAATGTGGCGGCCAATTATCATGGAGAACAGACCGGCTGGTTCGGAAAACTCCTGAAGGACAAGTTCAACATCAAGCTCAACATCCTGGCGCCCCAGGTTGCCGGTGATGCACTCTATCAGACCCGTATCAGTTCAGGCAATCTCGGAGATATCGTAATACTTGAAGGCCCGGACTTCGCAGACTGCGTACAGAACGGACTTATCAAGGATATCACCGACGAGATCAAGAACTGGCCAAATCTCATGGAGTATTTCCATCAGATCGAAACCTACAACAAGAGCATTCCTGGAAATGATGCAGGGAAGATATACGGCATTCCTTGCCAGATGACCAATACGTCCCCGACAGCATATTCCCAGGATGTCATCTACTCCAGCCCGCAGCTCCGCTGGGATCTGTACCAGGCAATCGGAGCTCCTGTAATACAAGACCTTAATGGACTCCTGGATGCACTTGCAGCAATACAGAAGATCCATCCGACAAACGAAGACGGCGAGCCGGCATATGCAATGACCCTCTGGCCTGACTGGGACGGCGGCGACAACATGATGGGAATTGCGAATGTCGTCCAGCTTACCACATGGTATGGAGAAAAGATCAAAGGTTCTGTCGTGCTGAAGCCGGACGGAACGTTCTACAAGCTTACAGACAAGAACGGGACATACCGCAAGATGCTGCATTTCCTCTTTGATGCGCAGCAAAGAGGCCTTGTAGACCCTGACTCGATGGATCAGGACTGGAACGCAGTATATCCGAAGATAGCTTCAGGCCGTGTACATCTGCTCTGGTACAGCTGGCAGCAGGGATTCTGGAATACAGCTGATAGACTTGCCCAGGGCAATGCGTTCATATTCATACCTGTAATGGACCAGAACTATTATGCTGACTCAGACACATATTATGGCAGCGGCCGTGTATTCGGCATAGGATCAGGTGTCGATGAAGAGAAATTCCTCAGGATCATGGAATTCCTCGACTGGTATGCAAGTCCTGACGGCCTGGAGTATCAGCATATCGGTATAGAAGGCTTCAACTACACGAGAGGATCCGACGGTAAGCTGACTATAATGAATGAGAACGCTCTTATGGATAACCTGCCGGTTCCTGCAGAGTGGGGCGGCGGCGGATTCAACGACGGCAATAATGCCATCAACCAGTGGATCGTTGATTCCATAAGCATCAACCCGAAGACCGGCGAGCCGTATTCAAGAACATACTGGAGTTCATATAAGGCAGCTACGCAGACTGAAATGAAGAGGCAGTGGGCTGAGAAATTCGGTGCCAGCGAACCTGCCGAGTGGATGAAGAAGAACAATAAGCTGATCGTAAGCCCGAACGTCAGCGTAACCCTTCCCACTGACCCGAACGACATTGCAGTCATACGCAACTCCTGCGAGGAGATCCTTGAGGAATACTCATGGAAGATGATCTTCTGCGGCAGCGAAGAGAAGTTCAACCAGCTGTGGGATGAGATGGTAGCGAAGATGGACGGAAACGACTTCGACCAGGTAGTACAGTTT
>Ga0134105_1000955_pt1 | contig 24332 bp, 20 predicted proteins | sample 16_3_2metaG_FD_94457 | JGI IMG/M metagenome (GOLD analysis project Ga0134105, IMG submission 94457) | Switchgrass degrading microbial communities from high solid loading bioreactors in New Hampshire, USA - 16_60_3.3_214_A3 metaG | ecosystem: Engineered > Bioreactor > Semi-continuous > Anaerobic... | reverse complement strand
CTCTGCCTGTAGGACTAGTAAACTTGCCAAAAATATTTAACTCATCATAGTCATAGGGATTTACGATACTTTTAATGTCCATCTTTTCATTTAACCGCATTTCTACCATTTCATAAGCTTTCAAGGTGGTATTAATTACTGATACTGAAGCAAATAAATGTTCTTTTATTGATTCAGTTGTAGATGTTTCAACGTTGCTAGAAGTAGTAATTGTAGTTTGTATCTTGTTCTTACAACTTGTAATAATCATTAAAACTAGAAGTACGATTATGATAATAACACGTTTCATGATTGTTTCTTTAGTATAAAGGCTAAATCTTGATGAATGCGGTTAAAGAAAAGTGCAAGCTTTCCATTAGAGGTTTCCACTACCCTTTCTTCAGTTATATCACCACTAAGAGTATCAAAAATCCTAAGTTCATAAGTACCATCATCGCAGGCAATTATGATTTCCACGTTCTCAATTGGATTTACATTTGGTTCCGTGTATTTCCAATTCACATCATAAAGGTAACCATAAATTCGATTATCCAATAAATATCCTATACACTTAATATCTTGATGATTAATTTCAGTTACATCTTTTAATAACACATACCTATCACTAATCATATCAAGATATTGGGCATACTTCGCAGCTCCTTTAAAACGATAATAAAGGTTATGAGGATGAACATGGCTATCCCACCACCAGTTCATCGCACTACCTGCTCCACCACCAAGCATTCCGGCCCAACATTGCTGATGAAGGGTTATACCTAGGGGGTCTTGTTTAGCTGTTTCTACACCTGAACGCCAATCAATACCAATCTCACTATGGAAAATTGGTTTCTTATACATTTGATAGAATGTTTCTAAGTTAATAGGTAAAGTATCATTGATATTCTTTTCTGTGTATCCATAAGTATGAGGATTTGCGAAGTCTATAGTTGGGATGTTGTAGGCTTCATTGGTTTCATTATGGAAACTTGTACTTACTAAATGATGATAGGGATCAATATTTTTTAGATAAGCACTCATTTCTTCATGCCATTTATATCCTGCATCACTATTAAAGTAATCATCAACCCAGCTTACTTCATTCCACAATTCCCAAGCTAATAGATTATCTAAATAACCATAACGGGCAACAATATATTGGAGTTGATTCTTATATAAATGTTTTGCCTTTTCATTAGTAAAGAATTCCATCGGATATGCGAGAATTCCCCCATTAGCGATGTTCCAAGGATTCTTATCCCACATTGGATTTACTTTCGCTGAAAATTGACCATGATTTAATAAAGTAAGCATGACATAAATACCTTTGTCTTTGGCAATTGTTAAGACACGGTCAAGTCTAGCCGCATTAGCCAAATCATACTCATCCATTTTTTGCCAGTGGAGGGCAAAACTCCAAGGTGATAACCAAATGCGACATATGTTCATCAAGTTTTCTTGCATCTTAGAAAACCATACATCATAATCAAAAGTCTTTCTTACACGTGAAGTAAACCAACAAACATTTTGACCAATTGGAATAAAGGTTTCGCCATTTTGGAAAACAAAGTTACGCTTATGTTGCGGTTCAACAGAAATAACGCCACGATAATTGATATCATTTTTTTCAACGTTAAACTCATCTTCTTCTAATTGTGTTAACTCTCCATTCAGATACACTTTTAATTGATATCTAATCTTCCCACTACATAACGGAAGATAACGAATACGAAAATGTCCATTATCAATAAACTCTAATACTTCTTTTCCGAATGGTTCGCCTTCCGCATAATAAGCGATACCATGGCTACCCTCTTCTTCCAAAAAAGTGGATTCATCTAAAGTTATAACTGCTTCTTTTGTCCAAAATGCTTTTAGTGTCATACCTTTTCCATTTTCAGGTGTAAAAGTACATTCAATATTTACTTCATCATAATTAAAAGGATTTTTTACTTCTTCAATTAAACTACTCGGATAAAGTTTAAACTCAACCAACTCATATTGTTTAGGATTATTAGTTAACAATATAACTTCATTAATAAACTTTGTCATCATCTATCCCCTCTTTTTAGAATGAATCGATTAATGAACGTATTTGTAGATTTTTTATAATCTCTTTTTTGTCTTTAGAACATGCAAATGTTATTGTTCTTGGTATATTAGGTAATAAGTGAAAATAATTATCGCTAAAAATAATATCTTCTTGTCTAACTGTAACTTCAACAAACTTACAGAAAACATCACTTCTTAATGTTAAGGTATAGTGCATTCCTTCATTTTCTAATTCATAATTAATTGTTGCTTTAGGTAAATGAAGGTGTTTATCAGGCGCAAAGGATACACTGTTTTCGGAAATTAATTCATCATTGACAATTAATTGAGCATAAAAAACAGTATTCATTTTTTTATCAAGATCAAGTTTAAATATAATTTCATCTATCTTTTTACTCGAATAACTTGGTACTTCTACGTCGATCACATTTTCAAAAAACCGTTTACCGTAGAAATCGATTAATTTCCATATAACATTTCCTTTAATTGGTTTATTGGTTTCATTGGTGATGTAAATCGTCACATCACCATCGGTTTCTTCTAATGATAGTAAAACTTTAGCGAAGAATTTTTTACTATGATAATGAAGCGCCTTCCACCGATGATAATAATCAATACTGGACCAACTAGCTACTGGCCAACAATCATTTAGTTGCCAATAAATCGCTCCCATGCACCTTCCATAATGGCGTCGCAAATGCTCAACCGCATAGCGACAACCTTCTGCTTGGATTAATTGGGATAAATAAACTAAACTATCAAAGTCGTTAGGAAATTTGAACATTTTACCGATATAATTTACAATCTTGGCATTAGCCCCAACATCTTTTTGATGACATTCCATAACATATGAGAAGATATTGCGATCCTCAGGTAGAGTAAAACTTTCGATTGTTTCTAAAGATGGAAATGACTGAATACCAAATTCACTTATTAGGGCGGGATAATATTCACGAAAACTAGTTATGGGTTTGTTTTCATGCCATACACCCCAGTAATGCATATCACCATACTTATCGCTGTTTGGGTCATGCAACTTTCCTCCAGAGGATGGGCTAGAAGGCCAATATAGGCAATCAGGATACACTTCTTTTACGACTTTTGGTAATAAGTCTTCAAATAAGAAGAGGTAATATTGTTGTGCAATTTCTTTATCTGGTATGTTCCAATTCACTACCATTTGTTCAATTTCATTATTGCCACATATTATAAGTAGAGAAGGATGATGTTTAATCCGCTTAAGATTATCATGGATTTCAGGAATAATAGTTTCTAACAAACTAGGATCTTCGACATTATAAACACTACAAGCAAACATCAAATCTTGCCATACTAGAATCCCCATCTCATCGCATAAATCATAAAAATAATCTCGCGGATAATAACCTCCACCCCAAACACGAATGCAGTTGTGATTAGCAATTATAGCTGATTCTAATAGTTTTTTGGTTCGCTCTTTGTTAGTTCTTGAAAGAATAATATCTTCAGGAATATAATTGGCTCCTTTTAGGAAGATTGGTGTTCCATTCACAATAAATGTGAAAGACTCACCATAACAATCTTTCTCGCGATGTAATTTAATAGAACGTAGTCCGATCCGTAACTCCCTTTTATCATTTTCTTCTTTTTCATTTCTTAATGACACTTCTAACTTATATAATGGTTGCTCACCGTAACCAACAGGCCACCAAAGTTCAGGATTATTTATTTCAACAATAAACATATTTTGGTCAAGTGCTTTATCAACATACTTACCAATAACTATACCTTGAGGACTAATTATTATTAGTTGCACGATAGCATCATTAGTAATTAAAACATTCTTACATGTAATATTTAAGATAACTTTATTATCCTTGTGCTGTTGAGCTACATGAACATCATCAATATAGCCAACATCTGTGCTTTCTAGAAAAATGTCTTGCCATATACCAGCATCTGGTAATTCTGGACCCCAATCCCAACCAAACATGTAGTGCGCTTTACGAAGATGTGAGAATCGTCTAATTGCGCCTTCATGCAATGGACATTGTTTAACCTTTTCATCTACATATCTTAGCGGTGAAGCGAAACAAAACTCAATTAGGTTTTTACCTTCTTTTAAATAAGGTGTTACTTCAAAGCGATATGTGCGATGCATGTTATTGGTGTGAGCAATAACTTCTCCATTAAGAATTATTGTTGCTAGTGTGTCTAATCCATGGCAAATCAAATAATTGTGTTTTTTAAAGAATGTTTTGGGTAAAATGAATTCTCTACGATAAAAATAATCATGTTCCATTAACGCTTTTATTTCATATTCGTTATAGCGATAATAAGGGTTGTTAATGACTTGATTATCGAGTAAATCGCGATACACACTACCAGGAACAATTGCATCATACCAATGGGCAAGATTTGTCCCTGACATTTGCCACTTCCCATTTAGCGAAAATCTCATATTTCCCCTCCATTAATTACTTTATCGGTTACTTAACTTTATCTTAATATAAATTAACATATTGTCAAGAAAGCGATTGTCAGTTTTCTTAAATTAATAATTGCTCAATTTAATCTTATAAGTTTATAAAAGAAATCATTGAGAATTAACAAAAAATGTTATAAAATTAATAAATGAAAAGTTTTTAATGAAAGGTTGATCAGAATGGGAAGAGCATATGAAGTTCGGAAAGCAGCGATGATGAAAACTGCTTTGGCAAAGACAAAAGTTTATTCACGGTTTGGAAAAGAAATCTATTTAGCGGCCAAAAGCGGTGTTCCTGATCCCGAAATGAATGTTAACCTTAAACGAGTAATTGAACGCGCAAAAAAAGCCCAAGTTCCTGCTGATATCATAAAACGTGCTATTGAAAAAGCCGCTAGTGGCGTTCAAGATGCATATACAGCTGTTCGTTATGAAGGATTTGGACCAGGAGCATCAACAATCATAGTTGATTGTTTAACTGATAACGTCAACAGAACTGTTAGCGAAGTCCGCAATTGCTTTACCAAAACCAAAAATAAAATGGGGGTTGCTGGTAGCGTTTCATTTATGTATAAAAGTCAAGCCGTTGTATCATTCGTTGGCATGACAGAGGATGAAACCCTTGAAGCCTTAATTAATGCTGATATTGATGCCGATGTTGAAGTTGATGATGATATTGTTACTGTGTATGGTGATCCAACTGATCTATATCGCATCAAACAAGCATTAGAAGAAGCTAACCCAAACATTAAGATTGACGTAGAAGAAATCACTATGATTCCACTAAACTATGTAAAACTAGAATCAGAAGAAGATAAGGCTAATTTCCAAAAACTATTAGACATGTTGAATGAACTTGATGATGTCCAAGAAATCTACCACAACGTTGAATTAGACTAAAATAGAACACCTTCTAAGGTGTTCTATTTAAATAATTATGAAAGGAGTTAATTATGATTAAAAGGGTTCTTTCGGTGCTAATGTTTCTAGTATTATTGGTAGCATTAACGAGTTGCGATGATCCTAATTCTCTAACTTTTTCACCAATGTTAGAAGTTCTACCATCCTCAATGTCACTCTATGAAGATGATTACAGCGAAAAAATTAATTTGAGTGATTTAGTCATCACAAACCTAGACACAGAGAGTCTAGTATTCTCAATCATCACTTTACCACAACATGGAAATGTTAATCTCTACAAGACAAAAGATGGAATTGAAGTTTATTACACACCAGATAATAACTTTTATGGTGAAGATTCTTTTATATATCAAGTTACTAACGGTAAAATCACAGCGCAAAATCGCATCAATATTCGAGTAAGACCAGTAAATGATATCCCTTCATTATTAAATATCATATTAACTGCTTATGAAAATACTTCCCTCGTTATCAATTTAGAAAACTATGTGTTTGATATTGATAGTGATCACTTAATCTATACATTATCACTTTTACCTGACTATGGTTTTGTAAGTTTAAATGGAAGTATATTGACCTATTCACCTAGCGAAGGATTCATTGGTAATGTTACCATTGGTTATATGGTCCAAGATGAACACAACGGAGTAAATTCGGGATACATCCATATTACTGTGGTACCTAAGCCAAGTTATTTAGAAGAATAATATGATAAAGAAAAAACTAGTTCTAAATGAACTAGTTTTTTCTTTATCTTTTTTTAACTACCATACCCAATAATTATTCACTAATTTTAAGTGTCTCTTCCGCAATAACCTCTTTATAAAAGTATTGCTTAATGGTTTTTACAGTAAATTGAATCTCGACGCTTTCATCAAAAGAACTACTATTATCAAAAATGGTGATAATCTTTTGATCAATCATTTTAAAGTCATCATTATATAACAATAAGTCCGTATACAACATTCTTGATTGTTCGGTTAAATTAATAATGTTCAATTCATTAGTATAAGAAATGTCACTAATATTCTTGCAACGTGTATCTGCGCATTTAATTAGTCCCTCTGGAGTATTAATATAACTTTCATTTATATTGCGTGCTAATCCTACTGTACTCATATACAAAAAGTAACGATCATTGTAGTAAGAAATATGCTCAGTGTTTTTAAATAATCTGAAGGTTAACAAATCGATATCGGTAAGATGCATTACTTCTTTTTCATCAAGCTGTCTAAACGCTTTAAATAAAGAAGGAATCATTTCATTAACTGGTACATAATCAAATAATGTAACGAATGTCTCTAAATTTCTTATATTATCGCTATCGACATCTAGATATGTTGTATCATCTTTGATGTTATATCCATAGAGAGTGTTCTGTGGCGCTATTACTTTAATCGCCAAATCATCAATCATGAGACGAGTTGTGTCAATATTTCGGTATTTCCCAGCGATAAGCGATAACTTATCCATGTAAAAATCATAATAGTAAACATTATTATTCATAATTGATAGATGCAAAGTAAAGTTATCTAGACTCGCAACGAGCGACATGTTTTTTACAATATTAAAAATTGGCACAAAACAATCATCCATTTTTTTATAAAAAGTTTGGACATGAATAAAACCATTATTATAGGAGTAATACTCGCCTTCTGTTGTATAGAAGATATCAATATATGAATACCCGATATTTATCACTTGTGGTTCATTAAGTTGTTCTGGATTTATAAATGAAGTTATCAATCTACGATGATAGTTATATTCTTGCGTTGCTGATATAGGTTCAATCCAAAGGTTATATCGCGAGTTGCCTTGATTATAAGTGCTAGGATAACAGAGTTTTATATCTCCAATTTCTTCGTAAGTGTTAATCTTCGTAAGTGCCGGATAGGAGATTCGCTGTTCTTTAAAATTGTTCATGCGCCCAACTGATATTACAGTAGTTATTATCACAATAAAAAAACTAAATACAACTAATCGTTGGTTAAAGAAGGCATTTAAACTGTAATCACCAGTTTGTTCAAAAATGGTAAGATTGTTATCACTAAATAATCTATACCTTAACTCAAAGAAACCGTAGTTGAGGAAAACATTAAGAAACATAATAATGTGTACATAAATAGTAGTTTTATTTAAATATACATTATTAATCGATATATAATACAATAAAACGATAAAAAGATAACCGATCAAGAATAAAGAAACGATACCATACTTACTAAAAACATAACTTTTTTTGTTAACTATTTTATTTAACCATGATAGATACAAATCATATAATCCTAGAATTATTAGATATGTTAAGAAATAAGTACCTAAAGAAATAATACTAAAGAAAATAAAAAGATAAAAGTCAAATTGGGTAAAGTTATTAAAATGCTGATTGGTGTGTTTATATATAGTGTAAAAAACATTCTTAATTAGAACATTATATGAATAGGTAACACCCATACCTAATATAATCGCAATAATAACTGCAGATAATATATTACTTTTCAGATAAGAAGCAAGCGCAAAATTTATATAATAAAAGAATTTAGGATCGACAATGATAAATATACCTATGGTAAAACATAGCAAATAAATCAAGTATATTATAATTGAGATAATGGATAAAGTATCCATTTTATGTTTAAAGAAAAGATAAAAATTATTATAGTCATTACTTTCTTCATTTAAAGATAGATAGCTATACTTCCAAATTCGATAGAATATTAAAAAAGCTAGCCAGTTTAGTCCAAGAGTTAGGATTGTTTGGATGATTATTGCTGTTAGGGCTGTTTTTGATAGCTTCAAGCATCTCACCAACCTAAAATAAGAATCTATATAAGTATTATATCAAATTATTAGAATACGGAAAATAGTTTCATTAAAAATTAAAATCCCATAGATAAGTTTAACTTATCTATGGGATTTTATGCTTAACAACATGCACAACCAATAATAACTAAGAGAATGAATAGTACAAGGATAATCGCATAACCAAAGTCACCAAAACCAGGTATGCCCATATGAATCCTCCTCTATGCTTTTACTATATAATATGTAGATTAAGAAAATTTACCTATTATATTAGCCTGTATATGGTTTAATTACCCCACATGCAATCCGTTTTCCCGCATTTCCATCAGGTTGCGTACGATAATCATCAGGATTTTCATGGATGACAACTGCTCTACCAACTATTTCATCTAAAGTAAATTTATTGGTGAGGAAGGCTAAGTAACTTACTCCATTATTAGAAAACAGAACAGGTAAATCTCCAGCATGATTTCCATGTGGTTCATTCCGAGGATTAAAATGCCCTCCAGCAGCTTGGAAAGGATTATTTTCATCTCCTACTGTACAATCCCCTTTTTCATGAATATGGAAACCAAATGGACCTATAGGTGGATTGCCTGGTTTATAGGGTGGCAAACCTGTAACATAAGCATAAACCATCACACCTTCGGGTACTGCTTCAAAATAAACCTCGCCATAGATATCGGGGTATTTTGGTCCACCAAAAACTTGTGCATATAAAACATTTAAATTATTCAAGGTCTTCACCTCGATATATACTATGACATAAGTATAAGATTTGTTAAAAAAGAAAGGACACTTTAAAGTGTCCTTCTATTGGGGGTAGTTCTCTTTTATAAAATCTATTCCAGCTTGAATAGCTGCATCATTAATAGGTATTAAATGAGCTTTTTCTTCTCCAAATGATTTCTTTAATAACTTGATAATTGTTTCTTTATCGAATAGTTTAGTAATTTCAAGATAAGCCCCAATCATCACCATATTAGCGACGCGAGGATTACCAAGCTTTAAGGCGATTTCATTGGCAGGAATATAGTATGCTTTAACATCTGTTCTTTCCGTTTTTCTATCAACTAATGAAGAGTTGATGAGGATTCTTCCACCTGGTTTGACTTTACCTTCAAATTTAGCAAGTGATGGTAAATTCATAACAAAGATTGTATCAGCTTGGGAAATAACTGGGGAATTTACTTTGTTTTCACTAATCGTTACAGAACAGTTGGCGGTTCCACCCCGTGTTTCTGGGCCATAGGATGGATACCATAAGGTATTTAAATTATGCTCATTTGCTGCATAGGATAGTAATTGCCCCATGAGCATAACCCCTTGCCCACCAAAACCAGCACAAATAATCTTTTCACTTATCATTGGGCATCCTCCTTTGGCTCACGAAAGACACCTAAAGGATAATAGCTTAACATGTTTTCTTTCGCCCAATTTAAAGCTTCCTGTGGAGTTTTACCCCAGTTAACTGGACAAGTAGAAATAAATTCAACAAACGAGAATCCTAAACCATTCATCTGTATTTCAAATGCTTTCTTAACAGCTCGTTTAGCTTTTCTTACATTCGCTGGGTCATGAACTGATACCCGTTCAACGTAAGTTGCTCCAGGAATAGTAGCGAGTAATTCACTCATGCGAATTGGTTGACCACTATGTTTTGGATCACGTCCATATGGTGATGTGGTAGTCTTTTGCCCTACTAATGTAGTTGGAGCCATTTGCCCACCAGTCATACCATAGACCGCATTGTTGATAAAGATTACCGTAATATTTTCACTACGGTGAGCCGCATGAACGATTTCCGCTGTACCGATGGATGCTAAGTCACCATCACCTTGATAAGTGAAAACAATCGCATCTGGTCTTACCCGTTTAATACCTGTAGCTACTGCAGGGGCACGACCATGGGCTGCTTGTTGCATATCACAATTAAAGAACTCATAGTTCATAACAGAACAACCAACAGGGGAGATACCAATTGCTCTATCTAAAAGATTTAATTCTTCTAAAACTTCCGCCACAAGACGATGGATGATACCATGGGTACATCCAGGACAGTAACTAAATTCCTTTTCTGTTAATCCTTTAGTTCGTTGAAAGACAATCTTACTCATGTTTTAACCCCCCTAACATCGCTTTAACTGCATTAACGATTTCTTCTGGTTCAGGGAGCATTCCTCCAGTTCTACCAAAGAAACTAACAGGTAAGCGACCATTATTTGCGATTTTTACGTCATCAATCATTTGTCCAGTGCTCAATTCACAACATAATATACCTTTAGCTGTTTCTGGTATTTCATTAAAGGCTTTTTCTGGGAATGGCCAAATGGTGATTGGTCTTAATAAACCAACTTTAATACCTTCTTGCGCTAAAATTTCCATAGCACTTCTAGTTATCCGTGCCATTGTTCCGAATGCGACTATAACAAGTTCAGCCCCATCCATATTAACTAATTCATATCTTTGTTCTTTTGCTTTTATTAAACGATATTTTTCAGCCAATTTTAATGCATGTTTTTCTAGACTTAGGGGGTCTAAATATAAGGAGTTGATATTTACAGGTGGACGTTTACCTTGAGTACCTGTTGTTGCCCAAGTTTTCTCTGGTAAATCTCGTTTAGGAACTTCCATATCAACATCAACTGGTTCCATCATCTGACCAATTAAACCATCAACCGCAATCATGACAGGATTTCGATATAAATCAGCTACATCAAATGCTTCTTTAATCACATTTACGGTTTCTTGGAGATCTTCGGGTGCATAGGCAATCACATAATAATCGCCGTTTCCGCCACCACGGGTAATTTGTTTGTAGTCTGCTTGTGATGGCTGAATACCACCCAAACCAGGACCACCCCGCATTACATTGATTATTACAGCGGGTAGTTCTGCACCTGCCATATAGGAAATACCTTCTTGTTTTAAAGCAATACCAGGTGAAGAACTTGAAGTCATTACTCGGACACCAGCACCGCTTGCACCGTAAACCATGTTTATTGCTGCTACTTCTGATTCGGCTTGTAAGAATACCCCACCATATTTATGCATGTGTTTTGCGAGATATTCTGGTAATTCGCTTTGTGGAGTGATTGGATAGCCAAAAAACGCTTTACAGCCCGCTTTTAAAGCAGCAAGCGCCATGGCTTCGTTCCCTTTCATCATTACTTTCGCCATGACAATCGCTCCTCTCTATAATCTTTCAACTGTGATGCATACATCGGGGCACATCATTGCACAGTTAGCACACCCAATACATTTTTCAGGTGTATGAATTCGCATTGGTTGATATCCCTTTTTGTTTACATAATCAGGTGTTAATTCTAACAAATGATAAGGACATGCTTCGATACATAATCCACAGCCCTTACAACGTTCAATATCAACGGTAATTTTTCCTAATGCCATTGATTTTCCTCCTTATTTATAGCCAGTTGCTTCTGAGATGGAGTTCTAGTTCAAAAGGAGTTCCATTAATACTTTCAGGCAACTTATTGATTATCGATTTTAAACCAGCCACATAAATGACTGGTATATTTGTTAATATACTTACTTGTTTAATAATCTTATCAGCATAGATTAAGTCTTCTACAGTGGTTTGCCAAATAAAATTACTATTATTAATTAGTCCTGTTATCTTTAAAGTACTTTCTTGTTCTAGTTTATTTTTCATAGCTATAATGTCTTCAACGTTACTAGTTTCCGGTCGAAAGACATTTAATATCATATACATTTCATAATCACGCTTTTTAATATCCTCGCTAAATTGTTTTAAGACTCGACACCCGACTGGATCACCACCACAGTCTAACACAATCGTTCGGTCTTTTTGCATTATTTGACCTTTAATAGCTGGTGATAAGTAAGGCATGTCAAGCCCTTTAATTGAATTTAGCGTATCAGAAATAACATCTATCCCTAGATTTTCTAGGGATAGACGTATTTCTCGCGAACGGAAATAAGGATTTACAATATCTAAATCAGCCAAAACAACATTTGTATTATCTGTTTTTAATTTTTTTGCAAAATTAACCGCAAACTCACTCTTGCCACTACCGTAATGTCCACAGATAATATATATTTTACTTTCCATAATTATTACTTAATGTAGTTGCTTCTAATGTTTTTAATTGTTTGAATTCGTTTTTCAGCCATGCGATCTGCTGCTTTCGCAGTAGTAATACCTTCTTCTTTCGCAATCCGATAAACTTCTAAGAGTCTTTCATAAATACGTTTTACTTTTGCTTCAGCTTCTTGCTTATCATAACCGAGGATTTCTTGATATACGTTAATGACGCCACCAGCATTTATAACATAATCTGGCGCATATAAAATACCACGTTTTTCTAGTTCCTCAGCATGACGTTCTTCCTTTAACACGTTATTAGCTGCACCAGCGACAATCTTACATTTTAAACGAGGAATTGTATCATCATTAATCACTGCACCTAAAGCACATGGTGCAAAGACATCGCATTCTACATCATAAATCTTATCAGGTTCAACTACAGTTACAGGGAATTCATTCACGCAGCGATCAATATTAGATTGCTTAATATCGCAAATAACTACGTTTGCACCTTCACTGATTAAATGTTTAACAAGGTTATAACCAACACTACCAACACCTTGAACTGCTATTGTACGACCTTTTAGTGAATCATCACCAAATTTTTCCTTACAGGAGGCTTTTATACCAACATATACGCCAAGAGCGGTAAATGGTGATGGGTCGCCAGAAGTTTTACGTAAACCAGTGATATATTTTGTTTCCATGGCGACATAGTCCATATCATTGACATTGGTATTGACGTCTTCTGCAGTAATATAACGTCCGTTAAGAGATTGAACGAAACGACCAAACGCACGGAAGTATGCTTCAGATTTTACTTTACTTGCGTCTCCGATTAGTACTGTCTTGCCACCACCGATATTTAATCCAGCTGCCGCATTTTTGTAAGTCATACCGCGAGCTAATCTTAGCACATCGATGATAGCTTCTTCTTCAGTGGCATAATTCCATAACCGCGTACCACCTAATGCTGGTCCTAATGTAGTGTCATGAATGCATGTAATACCTTTTAATCCTGTTTCTTTGTCATAGAAAAAGACCAATTGTTCATAACCATACTTGGCCATTTCTTCAAAAATATTCATGGTTTTATTCAACTCCTTTATAATTTTTGTAATCCATTAGTATTATAGCAGTTTTCTTTAAAAAAAGAAAGCGTTTTCTCAAAGAGTTTATTAAATTCGTTCAAAAAATCACGATATCAGCCTAAGCATTCTTATGATATTCATCATAATGTATTATGTGACAATAACTTACAATAAAGGAGTAGTCGAGATGTATTACGAAGAGTATGAAATCCCGATTTACGAAGGAGAACGTTTCTTCTTTCCACCCTTCTTCCGTCCCTATCCACGTCGCTTTTTCTATCCTTACTTACCTTTCTTTCCAACTTACCCCTTCCCATTCTTCCGTCGCCCATTCTTCCCAAGACGACGTAGATGGTATTAAAAAAGTGTGGATTTAATCCACACTTTTTATTCTCCTGATACTTGTAAAGCACTAATTTTTATGGATGGACATCCAATATGTTGATAAGTAAAGACTAAGTCATTACCAACTTCTTCAACATTCTTCAACATTTCAAGGAAATTACCTGCAATTACAATTAAATTTACAGGTTTAGTGATTACGCCATTTTGGATTAAATAACCTGAAGATTGTAGACTAAAATCACCAGAAATGGGATTAACTCCTGAATGAAGACCTTGTACTGATGTAATCAACAAACCTTCTTGAACGGACTTAATCATATCTTCTAAACTTGAATACCCTTTTTCAACATATAAATTAGTATATCTTACACCTACAGGACTATTTAAACTAGCCTTAAAACCATTTCCCGTTGATTGAGTATTTAATGCATTAGCTGTTTTTAAATTGTGTAAGAAGGTCTTAAATACGCCTTTGCTAATGATTTCTTTACGAGAACAACTTACACCCTCATCATCAAAACTATGTTGGATATGGGCTTCTTTACATAATGGATCGTCAACGATGGTGATATTAGTATTTGCGACTTGTTCGCCAATTTTATCTTTGAGAAGAGTGAGTTTTTTAAGTAACGATTCTCCTGAAAACATCGATTGGAAAGCACCTAAAATATCCGCAAAAACCTCATTTTCTAAAATAATAGGATATTTCTTTGATTCAACTGGCGTCGCATTCAAAAGACCTACTGCACGTTTTACGATTGATTCAGCTAACCGATCAAGGTTAATTTCGCTTAAATCTTTTACAATGCGATAATCACTTCCACTCTTAACATCACTTTCATCTTTTGCAACGGCAGATGCGTATATGAAACAATAACCATCCGTTTTCGTTAAATATAAACCCTTGGAGTTACGGATTTCAATCGTAACTTTCGTTTCACGATACATACAATTAGCGACACTTGCGATACGAATATCTTTTTCTTTAATCTTTGTTTCTAACTCTTGAAGTAGTTTTATTTTTTCCCATGTGGGAACTTCTGTAAAGGTAAGGGCACGCTCTTCTACTTCTGGATAACTATCAGAGCCCTCATAAATGAAACTCTTTTCATCAAGGGTTAAAACCTTCGCTTTATCAATTAACCGTTCTAGGAGATAATCTATTTTATCATCCGCTAAATTTTCACTACTGACATAGCCCATTTGTCCATTGTACAAACCTCTTAAGGCGATCCCAGTTGTTTTATACATCACATTTTTATCAACAGCACCGTTAAATAAACTAATATCTAAACCTTCTTTTACTTCTGTATAAACTTCAATGTCAGTAATATTTAATTCTTGGGCACGTTTAAACAAATACTCATAATTCATTATTTTTTTCCTCCTCTACCACCAACGGTCATTTTCTTAACTCGAATCGTTGGTTGGCCAACATCTGCTGGGATGGATCCACTTAAAGAACCACACATACCATGACCAGTGGACAAGTTGTTTGCGATCATATCGATTTGTTTTAAGATATCTGCTCCATTACCTACTAATGTAGCACCGCGAACAGGACGAGTAATTTTACCATTTTCAATCATATATCCTTCATTAACCGCAAAGTTAAATTCTCCAGTAGCAGGGTTTACCGAACCTCCACCCATCCGTTTAGCAAAGAATCCGTACTCTGTATTCTTAATTATTTCTTCAAATGTTGAATTACCATTCACAAAGAAAGTATTAGTCATCCTTGATGTTGGTGAAAAACGATAGGATTGTCTTCTAGCACTACCAGTAATTTCACATTTCATCTTGCGGGCATTGCGTTTATCTACGAAATAACTCTTGAGAATACCATTTTCAATTAACACATTTCTTCGCGTTGGTGTACCTTCATCATCGATATTAGCACTACCCCAATAATTTGGTAAAGTACCATCATCTACAGCTGTAACGATAGGGCTTGCGATTTGTTCACCTAGTTTACCACAAAAGACAGATAATCCTTTAGCGACACTTGTAGCCTCTAAAGCATGTCCACAAGCTTCATGTAAAATAACGCCACCAAAACCATTATGAATAACGACTGGTAACATTTGTCCAACCATTTCTTCTGCTTCAAGCATCGTTACAGCACTTTGTGCAACATCTTGCGCGAAAGCGACTAAATCACGTTGGTCAAATAACTCATAACCGCAATTGCCACCAATGGAATCATGTGCTGTCTGCATCACACCTGGTTTACTCGCAACGACATTTAAAGTTAAACGAACATGATGCCTTTCATCCTTCGCAATTCGACCTTCTGTATTATATATAGTGACTATTTGATTATGTTCCCAAATCGTCGCAATTACTTGGGTTATTGACTCATGATAATTCTTCGCTGTTTCATATACGGTTTGTAGATATTTGATTTTATCAACATTACTTAAACTTAAAGGGTTAATAACCGCTAGATGATTATTAGGAAGATCTACTTCCTCTAAATCAAAAGAAATATTTAATTTTTCATAGTTGAAACCCGTTTTTAAAGAATTAGCGAGTGTAAGTAACCCTTGTAAGGAAGTATCATTGGTGTAACCATATACTTCTTGATCATCACGTAAAATCCGTAACCCAGCCCCATGAATTAAACTAGTGTTGGATTTGGTGATTTTACCACCACTTAGTTCTAAATCATTTTGTACTGTATCTTCTAAAAAGATTTCCGCGAAGTCCCCTCCCGTTTCTAAACACGTTTCAAGGACGAGTTTAGCTTCTTCTTTCGAAAGCATTTTTATCACTCCTTCTTTCTTTAGAGATATTTTACCTTGTTTACAATTAATTCTCAATAAAACATCCAAAATTTATGAAAATATTTACTTAATTTTACCTGTTGATGTTATAATGATAACAACTGTAACTTATATAGTCTTGAATGCAAGATAGGAAAATCTTGTTCATCATGTTCATCTTAACTGATATAATGCCAATGAATGGATGGTGGGTATGTTATTCAAAATAATGGCGCGAAAAGAAAACTACGAGAAATATAAAAAGATGCTCGAACAAGGTGGCTTTATCGTAAGTGATGATGCTGATCTTGTACTCAAAGAACTGAACAGCTCCATCGATAACATTGTTGGTAAATATCGCGATCGATATGAATTTATCCCCTATCAAGAAATCGTCTATATTGAATCTTTCGGACATGATGTAATTTGCCACACCTTAGAAAAAGAGTATGAGATTAAAGAAAAATTATATGAAATTGAAGGATTATTTGAAGATAAAGGCTTCATAAGAATAAACAAGAGTTGTATCGTCAACAAGTGGCAAATTAAAGAGATACGTCCCTCATTCAATATGAAACTTATTCTTATCATGAAAAACAACCATAAACTCGAAGTTACTAGAAGCTATTACTATCAGTTCAAAGAATTCATTGGTTTTTAGGAGGTTAAGATGATATCTGTTGGTGTAAAAATTCGGTATATTATCTTAATGATTCTTGTTTTTTTCGCACTAATTGCGATAATCGTTTTCCTATATCAAATACTTTATAAAAACAAATTAATAATACCTTACATGGGAAGAAGCCTTTTAGTTTTATGGAACCAATTAACTTTCTTCTATCAGTTATACTCATCATTATCTTAGTTTTGGTGATTCGTCTCAATGTAAAGACAAATGAAGTTAGTTGGAATATTGATGCTGTATATAATGAAATGGTTAGTCGCTATAATTCGCTTTATGATCAATATCAAGCAATTCTTTCTAAGTTTAATAAATTGCTTAAACAACAAGAATGGATTACCGATTTCAAGTTCGAAATACGTGATTTTACTGAAGATAAGAAAAGTGTCAACGTGAGAGTAAGCTTCTCCATAAAAGAAAAAATCCCCTATTCCAAACTTTACCTAGTAATAACTAGTACAAATGAAAACAACTGGCAAAAAGTCTTAATCGAAGATAAGGAATACTTATCATATATTGTAGATGTGGAATTACCTTTAGTTGACCAATATACCATCGATTTACTTGAAGAAACAGATAATTATAAGCATCGTGAAAACATCACTTTTATCGATTTAATAAATCATTATAAAAATAGATTAGAAATCATAACCTCAGAAATAAATTTTAATACAGTTACATTATCATTAAAACTAAAGAATTATGGCGTTCCCAGTTTTAAACTAAAAAATCTAAGTCTATTAATTGTGACAAAAAAACATCTTACTTCTAACTACATTTTAAATGATACAACTGTTGATGTAACTGATTTTATCACGATTGAAGATTTCTCTGATTATCAGATAATCAATTTTACTTGCACATTTTCCATAAACCCTGATGAAGAGTTGTTATATATTGATCCAATAATAACTGATTATTGTGATATTATAGTTCTTTCTAAACCAATATACGCTAAAAATTAGATAGACTTAAAAAAGAATCAGTTCAAATACTGATTCTTTTTTTGTTAGAAAAATAGGTATCTAGATAATCTTTAGATTGCTATTCGGTCTTATTTTACACAACTATCACGGAAAACGATATTTGTAGGAATTGTAACTTTTTTTGCTACTTGTCGTCCTGTCGCAAAACGTTCAACTAATAAATCTACTGCCGACTCACCCATCAATTTCGTGTTAATGTTAACACTAGTCAACGAAGGAATCGTAAATTGGGCTAACGAAGTATTGTTGTAGCTAATAATAGATACAACATCAGGAACACGAATATTATTTTCATTTAAGGCTTTTAAACAACCAATCGCCATCGAATCACTAGCAACAATATAACCATCTAATAATTCATCTTTTTTAATAATCTCAGACATGATTTCATAACCACTATCAGCAGTAAACTTACCTAGATAAACATCATTTTGATTAAAAGCTCCGCGTAAATACATTTCTTTTTTATAGGCTACTAGACGGATATCGAGCAACTCTTCGCCATCAAATGTATGTTCAACTCCACATATAAATCCCACACGTTTAATATCTTTACAGAAATAGTAGTCAAGTATTTCTTCCATAGCACCAGCTAAATCTGAAGTTACAGTATCAACAAAATAGTGCTTACATGGACAGTCAACGATAACTACATTATTAAACTTAGCGTAAAGTCTATTAATAAAGTTTTGACTATACTTTCCTAGGGCGATTACGCCATCAGCTTTTAGATTCTCAATGTTTGCATCTTGATCTTTTGTCATATGAATTACTTCTAGATTAATGTTGTTTCGTTTACATTCATTCTCAATTGCTAATCTAATCGACAAATAATAAGGGTCGTTTATTTCTTCATTGGTAGTATACCAATATACAAGTCCGATTTTACGGCGTGACTTATTATTCTTTAATTTAAGATTTCGATTAGCTGGGGTAATGTAATTTAATCTTTCTGCAGTCTGGATAATCTTTAAACGTGTTTCCTCGGAAACCACAAAATTTCGATCTTGGTTCAACACCCTAGAAACCGTGGTTATTGATACACCTGTTAATTGGGCAATCTCTTTTATCGTCGCCATCTTTTCACCTTCACCTACAATTATTCCTATATAGTTACATTTTACAACATTTTTAATAAAAAAGAAAGGTGATAAAAACATCCCTTTCATTAATAACTATGAAAGGGATGTTTCCAATTAATTTTTATGACTAATACGCCAAATTGTAAATTGTCGATATACTTCACCTGGTTGGTAAATGTTACGATCTTTGAACTCTTCAATGCTCGGAGAGTTTGGTACACCTTGAAGTTCAAGACAAAAACCTAAATATTGTTTGCCTTTAATACCATCATTTAAGACCATTGTTTCATCCATTTGACAACCAGCATAGAACACAACCACATCTTGGTCACTTAAAATGTCAAGAATTAAGTTGCTTTCAGGTGAAAAGACACTGGCAACATGGTTAATTTTATCTTGTTTATTCACAATAAATGGTAAGTCATATCCTTTACCATATATTAATTGTGGATGTTTTTCAAATATGTCTTGTCCTATTGGTTTAGGTGTGCGGAAGTCCATTGGTGTATCATCAACAGGAACTTTTCGTAATGGTAAAAGATTTTCTGCTAATTCAAGATAATAATCAGAATTTAAATAAAGAACATGATTAAGGATATCTTGGTTTTTATCAACATTTAAATTGTAGTATGCATGGTTAGTGAAGTTCATTAAAGTTAATTCATCACTAACAGCTTCATATATTAATTGTAATTCATTATTCACTAATTTATAGGTAATGGAAAATTTTACATTGCCAGGAAAACCACCTTCATTTGCGGGACTGTTATAAGTGAAAGTAATAGCATCATCTTGTACCTCAGCATCAAAGAATTTAAACATAAAACTATCTTTTCCGCCATGGAGTTGGAAATTATTGTTATTTGTCTTAGGAAGAGTTACTAAATTCCCATTAAGATAAAAGTCTTGAATTCTACCAGCGTGACGACCGATTATCGCATTCATCGAACCAGGATTCGTCTTATACGCTTCGAGATCGTTGTGGCTTAAAATAATGTTAATACCTGTTTGTAAATCGACTAATTTTGTAATTGCTGCTCCTAAATTAATAAAGGATGCTTCTAAGAATTCATTTCTTATTGTGTATTCTTTGATCATTTTCCTCACCTCATGTATATTTATAATATTTTGCCTTTATAAGCACGAAATACTAAATTATCAACTTGTATTGTAACATATTTTTCTTAAAAATATGCTATTACAAAGGTTTCATTTTTAAATAAAAAGAATTGATTTTCATTTTCATATATATAAATATATCACAATAAATAACTTACATATCAATAAACCAATAAAAAGAGGCTTAGCCTCTTTTATTAAACACAACTATCACGAAAAATAATATTTGTAGGTATCGTTACTTTTTTAGCAACTTGTCTGCCATTATTGAAACGTTCCATCAAAAGACTGACAGCAGATTCTCCCATTAGTTTTGTATTGATATTAACACTTGTTAATGAAGGTATAGTAAATTGGGATAAAGAAGTATTATTATAACTAATAATAGAAACAACATCAGGTACACGAATGTTATTCTCATTCAAAGCTTTTAAACAACCAATAGCCATTGAATCATTGGCAACAATATAACTATCTAGTAATTCATCATTTTTTATAATATTAGTCATTATGTCATAACCACTATCTGCAGTAAATTTTCCTAAATAAATATAGTTTTGATTAAAAGCATTCCGAAGAAACATTTCCTTCTTATATGCCACTAAACGTTCATCAAGGATTTCTTCTCCATCAAATGTATGTTCAACACCACAAATAAAGCCAATCTTTTTTATACCTTTATTAAATAAATAATCAATTATATCCTCCATTGCACCCGTTAAATCTGAAGTTACAGCATCAACAAAATAATGCTTAGTTAAATAATCGACTACCACTACATTACTAAACTTAGTGTATAATTTATCAATGAAATGTTGACTGAACTTACCTAAAGCGATTATGCCATCTGCCTTTAGATTATCTATTTCATCCATATTGTCTTTACTACAATGTATAATTTGTAGATTAAAATTATTGTTACGGCATTCGTTTTCTATTCCAATCCGAATCGATAAATAATAAGGATCATTTAATTCTTCTGTGACTGTGTACCAATAAACCAAACCAATCGTGCGTTGATTATGAACATTATTAGTTTTGGTACTACGATTAGCAGGTGTAACATAGTTTAATTTTTCTGCCATTTGTAGAATCTTTAGACGAGTATCTTCACTAACACTGAATGACTTATCTTGGTTTAGTACACGCGAAACTGTGGTTATTGATACTCCAGTCAATTTAGCGATTTCCTTAATGGTAGCCATAATTTTCTCCCCTCATATAAAACAATAATAAACAAAAGACAACAACTTCTATAGTATAATAATTTTACTATAATTTTTCATGAAAATAAAGAATATTTACCAATTTTATTAAATTATTTTACTATTATTTTATTATATAGTTTATAAATTAGTAAACTTCGTGATTTCACAGATTTACTTTAATTATTTTACTAAATTTCTACTGTTTAAATTATTCTAATAGGCATTTAACATAAGTTTTCTTTCTCTAGTTCATAACTTTGTTACATATAGTTATAAGGTTTACTTGTAAAAATTAATGTAAATCACAATTAAAAGAGTTTCTATCTTTTACTGTTCTACGATTAGTAGATTTTTTCATATCTTTAAGTTAATTATAATCAATGAAAGCGCATATAAAATGCATTATTTTATATAAAAAATGGATTATATTACTATTTTTTAATTAATTACAAATTTAATAATATTATTATATATTTGAATTTAATGAATATTAATTAAATTTAGTTTATCTTTTTTTGTTAAATTATTAGTTTTAATTATTGCTAAATTACAAACCTAACATAATAACTACTAGATTTCTTATATTAAAAAAACTATACTAATTAGTTGTCAATTAGTATCGAACATCACTAAAACAGTTTATTCATCTGTTAATAATTTATTTATAATTTTTATCTACAGATGTTACCAAAGAAATCAATAAATCACAAATTACCAGAAAAAAGAAAACCACTAGTTAATACTAGTGGTTTAATGCTTTCTAATCCATACCATCATCTCGCCAACACCGCGATTACCCCAAGTATGGTATGGTACAAATCTAAGTTCACAAGATTCTTCAGTTTGCATTAATGGACGATATAACATACCATCCCAACCAGTAAGCGTTAGGCGATAACCATTACCAATAATATAACCAATTCTACCATCTTGATGATAATGTAAAGGTTTAGTGATATCTAAACTTAATCCCGCTAAATTCTTACCGTTATCAACTTCTTCTAGACAATATACTAATGGTCCTCGCATGACGCATACTTTACCAGTGTTATATTTTACAAATGGATGGCTTTCCATAATTATGATCCCAAGGGCAAACTTAATACTAATCGTGTCTTGATCATTCCAAACTCTCGTCAACTTAACATACCCATCGACAAGATAATTACTATACTTAATTTCTTCACCATTTATCTTTATTATCGCTTGCTTTGCCCACTTAGGAATTCTTAGTGCTAATGTAAACTCCGCAGGGGTTGGTAGAGATAGTGTTATATGCATTTTACCGTCTTCTAAGTAACTACCTTGTTGAGTAATTTTTACATCAGTGTCTTTAATCTTATAAATTAAATCGCTACTGATATATTGATGCAAATAAATCTCTTTATCATTAGATGTATATATATAATTTCCTAACGATGTTAACAATCTTACTACATTTGGTGGACAACATGCACAACTAAACCAAGGTTGACGTTCTGGTTTAACATGATGTTTACGTGAATCTAATTTAGAACTAATTGGATCTACTTCAAGCGGATTAACGTAAAAGTAGCGTTTACCATCAGCTGAAATTGAACCTAAAACAATATTATATAAACATTTTTCAATGATATCCGCATACTCACTATTAGGAATAATTTGTTGAAGCCGCTGAGCAAAAAAGATTAAACCAATGGAAGCACAAGTTTCACAATACATTGTATCATTAGGTAAATCATAATCAAAAGAAAAAGATTCTCCATGTACATTTGAACCTACGCCACCTGTTATATACATTTGTTTCTTGGTCACATTATCCCATAGTGTTTGACATGCTTGTAAAAGTTTGTCATCATTAGTTAAGGCAGCAACATCAGCCATGCCTGTATACATGTACATAGCGCGTACAGCATGACCTACAGCAACTTGTTGATCATATATTGGTTGATGGGCTTGATTATATTTTAAGTCTGGTTTCCCACAAGGATGATTACCCCAATGCGTCATTTTATTACGAGTTGTTTCCCATTCAATCACGAAATAATTAGGCTCTTTACCTCTTTCTGTTATAAAGAAGCGCGCTAAGTTGAGATATTCTTCTCTTTGTGTCACATTATATAGTTTTACTAGTGCTAGTTCTATTTCTTGATGACCTGGATAACCTTTAATTTTACCTTCCTCTTCCCCAAACATCTTTACTAAGTGATCAGCCATCTTACAACAGACTTCTAAGATTTTGGGTTTACCTGTTGCTTCATAATAGGCGACACCAGCTTCTATCAAATGACCTGCCACATATAATTCATGGCATTCATAGAGATTCGTCCAGCGTTTATGGGGCTCTTTTATTTGAAAATACGTATCTAGATAGCCATCTGGCATTTGCGCTCTACTAATCAATTCTATAACTTCATCAGCAATTTTTTCTAAAGCTTCATTCTTATGCTTTTGCAAGTAAAAACCAACAGCTTCTAACCATTTCGCAACGTCACTATCTTGAAAAACAAAGCCATAGAAGTCACCAGTGGCATCACCTGCAGCGATACGCAAGTTTTGAATCGCATGACTCTTTTCAATACCTGGAACGCGGTCGTTTAATACTTCCCATTGATAAGGAAGAACTTCTTCTCCAACAAGTTTAAGAATGGGGTTCCAAAAGGCATCATCTATATTTACATGTTTATGATTAATATATTTTGAAGTATAAAGAGTTGACATAAATTCTTCACCCTTTCAAATTTAAATCTAAAAAATAAAGATAAGTATAAAACTTATCTTT
>Ga0134105_1000933_pt1 | contig 24683 bp, 20 predicted proteins | sample 16_3_2metaG_FD_94457 | JGI IMG/M metagenome (GOLD analysis project Ga0134105, IMG submission 94457) | Switchgrass degrading microbial communities from high solid loading bioreactors in New Hampshire, USA - 16_60_3.3_214_A3 metaG | ecosystem: Engineered > Bioreactor > Semi-continuous > Anaerobic... | reverse complement strand
CCAAGGGGATATTATACCCTTTTGTGAATAACTTTCATAAAAATTTATCCTTGAAAATGAACTGTCGTAATAATTCCATGGATAAATCTATGATTTTTTACCCTCATGAATAATTCAGGATAAATCATATAAAGATTCGATATATGCTAAACTGATGGTTAAGATGGAAAGAGGAATGACAGATTCAAAATTTAAAGAGTATAGTGAATATGACTTTTTCAGGGCTGCAGCGGTTCCGGGACTGGAGGAGGGAAGCAAGACAAAAATTCTGGCTGACTGCATCATGATCGTTGTTAATCCCAAATCCAAGAAGACGGTATGGCTAAAGGATTACCTTTCCAGGCTATGCAAGTCGCTAAAGGAGGACCAGAATTCATGTATGCTAAAGGATTTGAAATTCAGCGACAATATTTTGAGGCAGGATATCCAAGATATTTATGCCGAGGCAGAAATCTTCTTCCAATATCCTTATGAATTAACAGATCCTCTAACGGATTATAGACTGAATGACAAACCATTGGATGAGGTAATTAAAGAAATTGAGCGAAGGTTTGAAATTTATCTGAACGAATAAAAAGGCATATAAAGAAGCAGGAGCTTTAACGACAGTTAATTCAAGCTGTCAAAATGTCTCCTGCTTCTTATAAGTTAAATATCTAAGTTATAAAGAAGTGCCGTAACTATTCTGTTTACATTGACGCATTCAGGCTGTAATACAAGCCCTTCTTGACCATCAGCTGTTCGTGGTTGCCTTCTTCGGCAATGCCCTTGTTGGCAATATAGAGTATTCTGTCGGCATTTCTTATGGTGGACAGCCTGTGGGCAACGATGAAGGCTGTTTTGTCCTTGAGGATAATTTCCATGGCCTGCTGGATCAGGTTTTCAGTCTCGGTATCAATTGAGCTTGTGGCCTCATCCAAAATAATGACCGAAGGATTTTTGAGTATGATGCGGGCAAAGCTGATAAGCTGCTTTTCACCTGCCGACAGGCCCTCGCCCCGCTCGTCCAGCTGGGTGTAATAGCCGTCCTTCATTCTTTCGATGAACTTGTCGGCGTATATGGTTTTGGCAGCGGCGATGCATTCCTCATCTGTGGCGTCAAGCCGGCCGTAGCGGATGTTGTCTATGATGGTGCCCTTGAATATGAAGGGGTCCTGCATCAGCACACCTACCTCTTTTCTAAGGGAGCTAAGACTCACCTTTCTGACATCTATACCGTCTATTTTTACACTGCCCTCGGCCACATCATAAAATCTTGTTATAAGGTTAATGACTGTGGTTTTTCCTGCACCGGTGGGTCCCACCAGGGCGATGGTTTCACCCGGCCTGACATGCAGATTGAAATTCTCAAGTATATTAACACCCTTTTCATAAGCAAAGGTTACATTTTCAAAGTCCACCTGGCCCTTTACGTTTTTAAGCTCAATTGCATCAGACGGATTATCGATTTCTACAGGATAATCTATAGTGTCAAATACCTGCTCAAGGTTGGAGCTTACACTGGCCAGCTGCTGAATCAGCATGGCTATCTGGGTTAGGGGGCCGCTAAAAAGTCCCATATAGCTGGTGAATGCCACAACAGTACCTGCATTCATGCTAGTGGAACCGTTAAGTATCATTGCCAGGGCAACACCATACAAGGCAATAACCCCGATGTTCCAGAATATTTCGACTATAGGGCCGTTAAGCTCGTTTCTGTAGAAAATCCTCAGCCATGCATTTACGCAGGCGGAGTGGACCTCGTCATATATCTCTGCATTTACTGAAGCCCTGTTATAGTTTTTTGCAATTTTTTCACCCATTATGGATTCCACTATGAATGCTGTCCGGTTGGAATTTTTGGCCCTCAGGATTGCAAATAGCCTGCGTATGGAATACCTGAGGATAAGGATGCAGATCATCATTGGTATAGCTGTAGCAAATACGATCAGCGTCAGCCAGGTATTGATGGAGAGCATAAACACGGTTACAACCATTATCCTGACTATATGGATTAAAAATTGCAGCAGGGTATTGGTGAAAAAGTTGGCCAAATCATTGATGTAATCAGTAACACGGACAACTATCTTGCCATTTGGCCTGTTATCAAAATAATCAAAGGGTAACCGCTGCAGCTTGTAGAAAATCTCCTGCCTGATGCCTGCTATAACCTTATGGCCGGTTTTACCCATAAGCCTCTGGTATACAAAGGTGATACTGATTTCTGTCGCTGCCAGAGCAGCAAGGCCGCAGATAATCAGCAGCAGCTGCTTGTAATCTCTGGAGAACACCAAATGATTGATAATATATCTCAGCAGCAGAGGGGATACCATTGATGCTCCGGCCGATATCAGCATCAGAAAGCAAACCAGCAAAAATACCTTTTTATAGGGCAGGATATAGCGAATGGTTCTGCCCAGCTGCTTTATATCTATTTTTCTCTGAATTACCTCATCCTGAAAATATGTATTTCTTTTAGCCATCTGTTACAACCTTGCCTTTCTATCCGACTCTCATGCATTAGCCTGCTGATGAGCTGCATTTGCCAGATTATCGAAATCAATGACGGATTTTTTCTGTGCTTCCTGAATATTGTATACATTTGCAAAATGTCCGCCAAGCTTCATTAGCTCTTCAAAGCTGCCTCGCTCAATTATCTCGCCATCCTGCATATATATAATTTCGTCGCAGTCCACCACCGAGGACATTCTGTGGGCAGATATAAGCAGGGTCTTTTCAGGATAGTATTTCTTAATGTCATGCAGAAGCCTTTTCTCCGTTTCGACATCAAGGGCGCTTGTTGAGTCGTCAAGTATAAGCACAGGGGCATTCTTTAAAAGGGCTCTTGCAATTGATATTCTTTGCTTTTGACCTCCTGAGATTCCAAGACCTCTTTCACCGACTATGGTTTCATAGCCGTCAGGCAGGCCGATAATGAAATTGTGGGCCTGGGCATGCCTTGCTGCCTGTATTACATTGTCCTTGCCGGTATCCGGTTTGGCATAGGCGATATTGGAGTCTATGGTATTGGAGAAGAGGAAAACCTCCTGGAATACGCAGGAGAAGCAATTTCTCAGGGACTGCAGCGAATATTTTCTGATGTCCGTACCATCGATTAAAATTTGCCCGCCGGTCATATCATGTATTCTCAATAATGATTCCAGCAATACGCTCTTTCCGCTGCCGGTTCCGCCTACGATACCGATTTTTTTGCCGTAGGGGATGTCCAGATTAATATTGCTTAGCACCTGCTTGCCGTCTATAACAAGGGATGCATTTTCTATCCGGATATTGGGGCGATTGCTGTTAACAGTCATTTCTCCGTCAGGTATACGGGATACGCTGTTCATGAAATTCATCATTTTCTGTCCTGATACCAGCTGCTGCTGAACCTGGAACAAGGAGTTGTTAATCATTGAGATAACATCCATTATCTTCATTACATAGCTGGTGCAGGCCACAAGATAGCCGACCATCATATAGCCTCTGATAACCAGCAGGGTGCTAATTGCTATAGTACCGATATATGCAAACTGCTTGATGCTGCTGAATATAACCTCGAACTTGGATGCCAGCTTAATCTGTTGGATATAAGCATTTTTCAGGTTTTCATTTGAAGCATCGAATTTTTGCTTTTCATATTCTTCGTTGGTAAAGGAACGAACCAGTCTTACCGCTTCGATATTTTCCTGGACGGTCAGGTTCATTCTGCTGTTGCCGTTTCTGATATTCCTGTAATTAACCATGGCGGCTGTTTTGAACTTAAGCAGGGCAACTACAAAGAATGGAGTCATGACTAGAGGAATAATCAGCAGGTAAGCATTAATCCTTGTCAGCAGGTATACAGCTGTCACCAGAACGAAGATACTGTCTGCTATATTGGGTATCATTCTGCAGAAAAGCTCTTTGAACATAATAGTGTCCGAATTGATGGTTGTCAGAAGCTCACCTGTGTTAAATTGTGATATTGTGTTGCTGTCAAGCTGGTTAAGCTTATGGTAGGTGGCGACACGAAGATCTGTTTCCAAATCAAGACCGATACGTTGCCTGATTACATTTCTGATGTAGACAAGTATTATTCTGCCGATAAGCAGGGCCATAAAGACAAAGGCCAGGGTGAAAAACAGCTTCATGCTGTGGGTCTGCCCATATTTGCCATTCAGTAAAAATGAGAAAATGCCCTTTCCATCGCTTTTGCTATTTCCTATCGCATAATCGATTAGCATCTGCGATATCATGGGCAGCATCAGATCGGCTGTCATGGCAATAAAGCTCACAAGCTGAATAAAAATAGCCAGGGGTAAATTCCTTTTGAAGTATTTCAGTCCGAATTTTATGACATCCATATATGATCCCTTCCTGTGAAATGATTTGCAGGCATATGCATGCAAGATAGCGCCTGCAAATTAGTGTGCTTTTCCTTTATGTATACTAATGATCGTAAAGGCAATTATATTTACTTGCTCTTTTAAAGTCAATGTGCAGAATTTATTGATATTTTGTATTTTCTTATTTTGTAGGCTGTTATTTTAGAAGCTTTTGTTTACAAACAATTCATAATCTGTTAACATATCATTGGTATAATAGACCCACATAAACCTTGATATCAATACAAGCCTGCTGTTATAAGGAGAATATAAATGGGCGATATTGCAAAGAGCGATTATGAATTCATCAAGGAACAGGTTATCGAAAAAAGATGGAGAAAAATAAAAAAGCGCTTGATGCGTTTTGCTATGAGGCTTTTTTCAGCTGTTTTATTTGGACTTATAGCAGCTGTTACTTTTGTATTGGCTGAACCGACGATTTACAGAATTGTACACAAAGATGGAAGAAGCAAATCCCAGATAACTCTGCCAACAGCTTCGGGTGATGTTCAGGTTGCTGAAATATCGGAAGTTCCGGAGTACAGTGATCAGGCAACAAGCAAAGGAGTTATACCGGAAACAGTTATTCAAAAGATTGATGCCAATCTGAGCGACTATAAGGATATGTATTATGAGCTGCGTAAGGTGGCTTACAAGGTAAATAAATCGATTGTAAAGGTAACCAGCAGCTTTATGGTGGAGGACTGGTTCAGCAATCAGGTTGAAAAGACTGTTTATACACCGGGACTTATAGTTGCGGAAACGCAGGCTGAGTATTATATACTGGTCAGTCTGGATCGCGTGCGGAATGCCGATAAAATAAGGCTCAAATTCTTCGATACGGTTTATGTTGATGCATGGATGGTTGATTATGAAAATGAGATAAATTTGGCTGTAATAGCAGTCAATAAAGAAGATATTCCGCCAATATATCTTTCAGGTCTGGATACCGCAATACTGAGTGAGTATTATTCACCCGTTGTTGGTTATCCGATTATAGCCCTGGGAGCTCCCAACGGATATCATAATTCCATGGGGCTGGGTATAATTACAAGCGAGGGAAGCAGTGTAGCAATCACGGACAATATACTCAAGCTTTTTAATACGGATATTGAAGACAATCCAGATGGTGAAGGCGTAATTGTCAATATGAGGGGTGAGGTCATAGGCTGGATAACACGGACGCTTAAGCAGGACCAAAACAGCAATATCAGTACCGCAATCAGTGTTGATCAAATAAGGCCATATATTTTACGGATGGTTAACCAGAATGACAGAATCTATTTTGGTATAAAGGCAAAGGATATGACAGAGGACGCCAAACAGACGCATAAGGTAGGCAACGGAATTTATGTGGAAGAGGTCTTTGCTGATTCTCCTGCACTTAAGGCAGATATAAAGAATGGCGATATTATTCTTACGATAAACGGTCAAAATGTTATAAACACCAGCAGCTTTTACAGGATGATATCACAATATGGTGTAGGCTCGGAGCTGATTGTAAAAATTAAAAGGACTAATGGTGGTCCTGACAAGCAGATGGATTTGACGGTTGTGCTTTCTACCAAACCAAAATGATTAGGATACTATTTAGCCGGTACACAGTAAAACTATATACTATAGGCTGCGTACCGGATTTTTTTCTACTGATTTCAAGTTGCCTGCCGGGTTTTTGTGTGATAAACCTTTATATATTCCCTGCAGTGGGGTATAATATAGAAGCTAATAAAATAAAGAAAATCAGGCAATGATAAAAATATGATTTGATTTTATATTTTTTAAAGAGAGACTTGTATTGCAAATAGGTTGGAGGTTTCGCAGGAATGAGATATATTCAGGATCTGAAGGCGGATGATTATATAAAAAATGAGATATATTTGTGCAAATCAAAGCAGATCTTGTCAGACAGGAATGGCAAGAGCTATGTTTCTTTGGTTTTGCAGGACAAAACCGGAACCATAGAAGGAAAAATATGGGGCTTTAATAATGAAATTGAGCAATATGAGGCGATGGATTTCGTACATATTGATGCCCGTGTTATATCCTATCAGGACACATTGCAGCTGAATATAAGCAAAATCTACAAAGGCAGGGAGGGTGAATATTATCCCGAGGATTATTTTCCTTCCACCAGCAAGGATATTGAGGCTATGTACAAGGAGCTGAAGGATTTCATCGCTTCGGTTAAGGATGCAAACCTTAAGTCTCTGGCTGAGGATTTCTTTGTCAATAACCCTGACTTTATCAAGAGCTTTAAGAAGCACTCCGCAGCCAAAGCCGTACATCACAGCTTTGTGGGTGGGCTGCTTGAGCATACCTTAAGCGTGGTTAAAATGTGTGATTTCTTTGCTGCCAATTATCCGCTGATAAACCGTGATATCCTGATAACTGCGGCCTTGTTTCATGATATAGGCAAGCTCAGAGAGCTGTCGGCATTTCCTGAAAATGATTACACTGAAGAAGGCCAGCTGATGGGGCATATCTATATAGGTGCCAATACATTAAGCGAGCATATAAAGAAAAAGGATAAATTTCCGTCTAAGCTTGCCAACGAGCTAATTCATTGCATACTTTCACATCACGGCGAGCTGGAATATGGTTCGCCCAAAAAGCCGGCTACCATAGAGGCCCTTGCCCTTCATTTTGCCGATAATACCGATGCCAAGCTGCAGACCATGACAGAGATACTTTCATCAGGAGATCCAAAGACTGAATGGATGGGTTATCAGAGGCTGTTTGAGACAAATATCAAGAGGAGTACCAAGGGAAAGGAATAAGGCTGATAATATATGACAGATGCTATACTCAGGAAAAACGATCAGGTTGAAATCACTATAGAGGATATGGGCTCCGAGGGAGAAGGCATAGGCAGGTATAATGGCTATGCCTTGTTTGTGAAGGATACTGCCATCGGGGACAGGGCTTTGGTACAGATAACCAAGGCAGGCAAATCATATGGCTATGCCAGGCTGGTTAAGCTGATAGAGCCGTCTCCTTACCGTGTCACTCCCAGATGCCCTATAGCGGCCAAGTGTGGCGGCTGTCAGCTTCAGCATATAGATTATGCCAGGCAGCTGGAATTCAAAGAGAATAAGGTCCGCAGCTGCCTGATGCGACTAGGCGGCTTTAGTGATTTTTATATGGAGCCTATTTGTGGTATGGAGGAGCCCTATTATTACCGTAATAAATCCCAGTTTCCGGTGGGCAGAGCCAGGGACGGCAGGATATTAATCGGTTTTTATGCAGGCAGAACCCATTCAATTATAGATACGGAGCATTGCTATATCGGAGCGGAGGTCAATGATAAAATCATATCATTTATGCGCTCCTTCATAGAACGATATAAAATTGAGCCCTATAATGAGAATGAGCATAAGGGGCTGTTAAGGCATATTGTAACCAGGGTTGGATATAGTACCGGTGAAGTTATGGTCTGCCTTGTGATAAACGCCAGGCAATTCCCCCACAAGGAGGAGCTTATTGAAGGGCTGCTTAAGATTGAGGGAATGAAAAGCATCTGCCTGAATGTAAATATGGAGAAAACCAATGTAATTCTGGGCAAGGAAATCATACCCCTGTGGGGTGAGCCATACATTACTGACCGCATCGGAAGTGTCAGCTATCGTGTATCTCCCCTGTCCTTTTATCAGGTCAATCCGGTGCAGACTAAAAAGCTTTATGACATAGCCCTTGAATATGCGGATCTTCACGGGGATGAAACTGTCTGGGATTTGTACTGCGGTATCGGAACCATATCCTTGTATATGGCAAAGAAGGCCAGGAAGGTCTACGGTGTGGAGATAGTACCGGAGGCTATAGAGGATGCCAGGGCAAATGCCAAAATCAACGGCATAGATAATGCCGAGTTTTTTGTTGGGGCAGCTGAAGAAGTCTTGCCCCGCAAGTATAAGGAAGATAATATATATGCAGATGTAATAGTCGTAGATCCACCCCGAAAGGGCTGTGAGCAGAGCCTTTTGGATACCATTCTTGCCATGGCTCCCAAGCGGGTGGTATATGTCTCCTGTGATCCTGCAACACTGGCCCGTGACCTTAAGTATCTGTGCGAAAAGGATTATGAGCTGGTTAAGGTAAGGGCAGTGGACCAGTTCGGGCACAGCGTCCATGTGGAGAGCGTGGCATTGATAGTAAGAAGGTCTTGTTGATAAAACATCGAACAAATGTACAATTCTATTGAAATGATGCATAAATTTATATATAATAATAATTGTATTATATCCATAGGAGGTAGGGATATTATGAGAAGTGATTTAATAACAATAGGAGTCATTCTAAAAGAGTTAAATTGTTTTAATTTAGATAGTTTAAGTAACAGAATTATTTTACAGAAAAAAGTATTTTTACTTCAGAATTTAGGTGTTAATCTAGGTTATCAATATAGTTGGTATGTACATGGGCCCTACTCCACAGAATTAACAGCAATGGCATATGAATGTATTCCTTTGGGTGAAGAACAGTTTACTAATTATAATATTAAAGAGAATATAAAGGAGCGAATAAAAAAAGTAAATGATTTAGAGAAATGTGAAGCGAGAAAAAAAGTCAAATTAGATAATTCTGCTTGGTATGAGTTGCTAGCCTCATACTTATACTGGAAGAAGCAATTGGGAACGCAGGATAAGGCTGTTGAAATGGTTCAGATAACAAAACCGCAATTTTCCGATACTGATATAGAAGCTGCTATTCAAGCATTAGTAGATTTCGAAAGATAGGTGAATTGTTGATGAACAATAATTACTATCATATTTTTAATTATAAAACCATAAATGATTCAGTATATGGGAATATAGGATTGTCTAAAATAGAAGTTGAATTATTGGACACCCGAGCAATGCAGAGATTGAGAAGAATTCGTCAGATGGGTTTCTCCTCTTATGTATTTCCGGATGGTGAACACTCAAGATTTGCTCATTCTTTGGGTGTTCTTTATATTATGGGGCGTTTTTGCGATGTTCTTTATCGAAATAATGAAATATCATTAGAAGATGTGCAATTACTACGAATTGCTGCTTTATTACATGATGTAGGTCACTATCCTTTTTCCCATTTATGCGAGACAGTATATAGTTATATAGATGCTAAGAATAATTCAATATTGGAAAATGAACCATTTAGAACTATAAGTTTATTAAGTGATTTGTCAAATCATATTAAAAGAAAAACGGTTGATCATGAACATCTTGGAGCTAATGTAATTATTTATGACAAGCAAATTAACGATATTCTAAAGGCAAATAATATTGATGCAGAGTTAGTCGGTAAAATAATTACAGGTGAGATAGGAGTGCATAATAATAGTATTGTATATGTTCAATTAATGCACTCAAGTTTAGATGCGGATAGAATGGATTATTTACTAAGAGACTCGTCTCAAGCAGGAGTTGTATTTGGTAGCGTAGTAATATATTTAAATTATATAACTATACATGAGATTAAAGGAAAGTTGCTTATATGAAAAATGAGATAAAGGAACTGGCTTATCAGTTGGGGGCAGATGTGTGCGGTATAGGCAGCATAGAGCGCTTTGAAAATGCACCTCCCGGCTTTTCGCCTCTTGATTTGTTTGACAGGTGCAAATCTGTGATAGCTTTGGGCATAGCCCTACCTAAAGGCTTATATGAAGTTCAGCCACGGCTGTTGTATGGTTACTTTAACGGCAAAATAAGCTCTTCTATTGATGATTTAGAGCTGAGGCTTGCAAAGGAGCTGGAGGTCAGGTATAACTGCATGGCTGTTCCGGTCCCGTCCGATGCACCCAATGAGTATTGGGAGGCTGAAAGCATGACTGCCAAGGGACTTATTTCAATGAGGCATACAGCCGTCCTGTGCGGCCTTGGCTCAATCGGCAAAAGCTCATTGCTGCTTAATTCTGAGTACGGAAACCGTCTGATATTAGGTGCAGTCCTTACAGATCTGGAGCTGGAGTCGGATGATTTGCAGGAGGATATATGCATCGAAGGCTGCAGAAGATGTATTGATAATTGTCCTGCGCAGGCGATTGCAGACAAGCAGGTGAAGCAGAAGCAGTGCAGAATGAATACATATGGTAAAACAGCCAGGGGATTTGATACGGTTGACTGCAACAAATGTCGCATTGTATGTCCCATGAGATTTGGTAAATAGCGGAGGTATGCAGAAGCGGAAATATTGAAGAGCTATCACCGTCTGAATACAACACAGTGCGAATTTTTGCATATATTGTAGAAAGGGAGGTGATACCGGTGGCAACAAGTTATAAGGTTGCGATAGATGCGGGGCATGGATCCAATACTGCAGGAAAGCGTACACCACCACTGCCTAAGGACATTGATGTTAATAAGGACGGTAAAATAGACATAAAAAAGGGCGAGCAGTACCGTGAGCATTATGCCAGTGTAGGTGTGGCTTACCATCTTAACAGGGAGCTGCAGCGCTGTGGCTTTACCACAATGCGGACCGGCTGGGATGATGACAATGCATACAATGATCCTGACACGGCTATAGCGGATAGACAGAAGACCATAGCAAATGCAAAATGTGATTATTGCATTTCCATACATTTTAATGCTTATGGAGACGGAAAGAGCTTTAACAGTGCCGAAGGCTTTGGTGTTTATATACACGATAAGTATCCCGGACAATCCAAGAAGCTTGCTGAAACTGTGCTTAAGCATCTGGCAGGGGGCAGCAAGCAAAAGAACAGAGGAGTAAAGACTGAGGCTCTGGGAATGTGCAACTGCAGCAGTATGGGGGTTAAGGCGGCTATCATATGTGAGCTTGCCTTTATGACCAATGAGTATGAGGCAGTTAATCTTATGGCCAATGAAGATTATTGGAAGGAGTGTGCCCGGGAAATCTGCAAGGGCCTGTGTGAATTTACAGGAGTGAAATATGTAGAAGAGACCCCTGAGAAGAAAACCATCTACCGGGTACAGGTGGGCGCATTTGCCAATAAATCAAATGCCGAAAAGCTGGTAGCGGAGCTTAAGAAAAAAGGATATGATGCCATAATAGTAAAGGCCCAGCAGTAAGTCGCTTATTATTATAAAAAATATCTATTATCATATAATCTTATCTTAAATTTAAGTAAAAAATCAGATGAATTTCTATGCTGAATAATAGGGGCGGGTATTTGTAGACATATTACAAACCCGCCTGATCGTGTTTATAAAGTATTGTATAGTTCTTTTGCTATATATCGTATGGTATGAATGTGAATATAACTGTCCGGATTAGACATAAAAAATGGAGACAGCTGGACTTGAACCAGTGACCCCTTGCTTGTCGAGCAAGTGCTCTCCCAACTGAGCTATGCCTCCATCGATATAGATCATATCATAAATCAGGATTGGACGCAAGAAGAAATGATTTAGACTCGGCCTACACAGTCGTACCCTGCTGACATTGCAACAGGGTACAACTGTATCGGCATATATAATAATGTGATAGGAGCCCTATTTGGTATAGTTGTCAAAATAGCCCTGAACCAGCACGATAGGTGTACCCTTGTCACCACTGCCTGAGGTTAAGTCACATAAGGAACCGATCAAATCGGTTATACGTCTGGGGGTGGTGCCCTGGGAAATCATACTGTCAGTTAAGGCCTGGTCTTTATTTTTAATATATTCGGATATTGCCTTTTGTAATTCTTCACCCTTTAAATTGGAGAAGTTATTGTCAGCGAGATATTTTAACTTGACCTCATGAGGCTGGCCCTCCAAACCTCTGGTATAGGCTGGTGCAACAACCGGGTCGGCAAGCTCCCAGATCTTGCCCACAGGGTCCTTGAAGGCGCCATCGCCATAAATCATGGCCTCCATATGCTTTCCGGTTTTTTCGTACAACAGACGCTGTATGCTGTCCACAACAGGCTGGCAATCTCTGGGGAACAATTTTACTGTTTCTTCTGTTGCTTTATTGCTTCCGAGAAGACCATATTCTTCATTATAGCCGCTGCCGTCTACCGGTGCATTAAGAATTTCATCCAGTCCCAGAACCTTGCTTGCACCGGCCGCGCGCAGGAGTCTCTTGGAACGCTCACGGGAATGAATATCACAGCAGAGTATATTCTTTGTATATTTGAGTATTGCACGGCAGTCATTGGCCAATATAATCTCCACTTCGCAGCCTGTCTGCTTAATTAAAACCTTGTAAAATTCGATATAATCAACCCCGGTAAAGGTGTGCTTGTTATATCCGAATAATTTTCTGAACATGTCCTCAGTCAACACATCTGTCCAGGGATTAACTCCTTTTTCATCCAGCAAATCGAGATCAACCAGATGATTACCTACCTCATCGGAAGGATAGCTAAGCATCAGGATAATCTTTTTTACGGCCTTGGCAATACCTTTTAGGCAGATGGAAAAGCGGTTTCTGCTTAAGATGGGGAAGATAACGCCAAGTGTGTCTGTTCCGAATTTATTCTTAATATCAGCAGCAATCTGATCGGTTGTTGCATAATTGCCCTGAGCGCGTGCAACAACAGCCTCTGTTACTGCGACTACATCCCTGTCATTTAGTTCAAAATTGCCTGACTTTGCAGCGTCAATAACACAATTGACCACAATATCAACGATATTATCTCCTTTGCGTATTATAGGTGCCCGAATACCTCTTGATACGGTTCCGATCATTCTTTCCATTGTATGCACTCCTCGTATTAATAAATTTGCATGTCTTTTATAGATGACTATGCTCTTTTCATGTCAACAGATATATTATAATATTTTGCCATGGAAAAGTAAAACTAATGCTCTTTATATATCCCATAAGTACACCTTATACAATTCTAATAATTTTCATTTAATTTATGAATAAAATACCTGATAGCAAAGAAATTAAGGGAATATATTAAAATCTAATAATATCAGAAATTGTAGTGTGCCGGTCCGGGTATTTCGAGGAATTTCGACATTTATCTAGATTTATACTTTTCTCCCTGGTTTCAAAAAACGGTACCGCTTGATGAAAAGCTTCCCTTTGTCGACAAGGAGGAATCTGAGCTTTTTCGCGCTGTAATGGCTTTGCCTGTCAAGTATAGGATGGCAATCCATCTGTACTATTATGCAGGCTATTCAACCAAGGAAATAGCTGAGGCCTTGTCTCTTGGCGAAAGTACGGTGCGGGTTCGCCTGCTGAGAGCACGGGATAAGCTGAAGGCTATATTAGAAAAGGAGGGTGTCAGCTATGGATATGGAGAAATACAGTAGATTGGTTGATGAATTTGCAGAGGCAAATTGTCATGTTAAGGAGGAGGATATCGTGAGGAAGGTTCATAGCGGCAATAAAAGGCATTTTAAGGCCTTTGTCGGAGCTGCTGCATGTGTGGCACTGATTTTTATAGGAACGACAGTGTCGGCTGCAAGCGGATTATTAGATGTGAACGGTTTATTCAAAAAGCTGTTTAGCGGTGACGATATCAGCAGCAAGCTCATTGATGAAGGAGCTGTACAGGAGCTGGGTCTTAGCGCCCAGGATGAAAAGTATACCGTTACATTCGAAGGTCTAACCGGTGATTCCAATACCCAGTTTGGTGTATTCAAGCTGGTTGACCATAATGGTGAGCTTGGTGATCCATCACTGATACAGATTGATGTAAAAATGGTAGGAATGAGCGAGGTTGAGGAAGGACGCTTATCAAATTATTATTACTTGACTAATAAGGAGTTTTCTGTTTCAGATGAGGAGGATAATACTTATTATATAAAAGTATATCTTCCGTCTCGCTGGATTTCTTATTCGCCGGAAGAGTTATATGTTTCATTTGAGAAGGTAAGAGCCTATTATGGTGATATAGAATACTGGCTTAATACCAACTCAGTTAAGAAAGCTGACAGGAGTGTAGAGATTGATTTTGACCTGAAATGGACATTTACTCCTGACAATAGTGTTTTACCGGCGTCATATGAATTTGATATAAATGAAGTAATAAGCTCTGAATATGGTGATTTTACTGTAAAATCGCTTGAGGTATCAAGATATGATACCGGTCTGATAATAACATTCCCGACAAACGAGAATATAATAGATGTTCATGACGCTACAGCTTTATGGCATAAATTTGATAATGATTTTATCTATGAACCTTTGTCGCCGGATGCGGATGTTGATATGGCTGATACGGGGGTTTTTGGTGAATATAAGATAAGCCGTTTCAGCAGTAAACAGCACAAAAATGATATAGAACGGGATGTCAGGTATGTAAAAACCGTAACGGATCCGACAAAATATATGGAGGGTGAAGTAAAGCTATTTGTCAATGGCAATGAAATAAAACGTATGGTAAATACCGCATATCGCTGGGCATCCGGTATGGATTCAGAAATTAATCCTACCGTATGGGGGAATGTATTAAATTTTGAGCCTTTTGATTTACAAACCGCTGAAACAATTGAAATTAGATATAAGGATCAGACTATAAAAGTAAAATAGCTGAGCTGAAGGAAAAAAGCGGAAAAACATTAAGTTCCGGTAATAACTCTGACAGAGCTTCTTCGGAAGCTCTGTTTTTCTTTTTTAAAATGTAATAGACGTTGTAAATAAAGAAAATACATGCTAATGTGTAATCATAGATGTTTACTTAATTTTAACACTAGATGGAGGACAGCAATGATAGACTTAAGCTAAGTAACAGGCGACAAAGTAATTCTTCGCCCCTTTGAGGATATGGTCTTAACAAGAAAGAGATGGGAAAGCTTGCGTTAGCTTCTGTACAGATTGAATGATAAATTTTATGTTTGGCTCAGTAGGCTTTGGCTGCTATTGTCTGTAGCTTTGCTTTTATGATTGGCTTGGCCGCATGCAGCAGGCAAACAGAGGGCAGGGGTCAGGCAAACGGCCATATTGATAATATAGCTGCTGATATAATACTGGAAAAAAGCCTGCTGGAGCTGGTGGTTGACTGGTGCAATTCCAAACTAACAGAATATTAGTTTTCATGGCCTGTGCCGCTTGCGGTATTCGCTGGGTGTTACATTCAGTATCTTTTTGTAAACCTTGGAGAAATAATTGGCGCAGGAGAAGCCGCATTCGGCAGCTATCTGCTCTATAGTCTGATCAGTGCTCAAAAGCATCTGCATTCCACGCTCCAATCTGATATGAGTCAGATATTCCATGGGTGTGATGCCTTGCTCTTTGCTGAACTGCCTGCAAAGGTGCGAATAGGATATACCTATTTCCTTACCCATGTCCTCCAGGTTGATCTGCTCGGAATAATGCTGATTCATCCAATTCATGGCGGCTGCCACATATGGGCTTGCCTGTCTATTTGGCGGTGTTTCAGTATAACGGACCAATGAAATAAGAAAGCGATAAAGCCATTCATTTGTCATGTAACGTACCAGCGAGCTTTTGCTGCGCAAAATATCGTATAGGTCAAAAAACAGGTTTATTGGTTGACTGTCCGGTTCAAGCTGCAAAATAGGACCGGACAGTTCTCTTATTCGGTCAAAAAAGGGTGCTGCTGCGGGTCCTGAAAAATGAATATAGAAAAAGGTCCAGCTATTGGCAGGGTCGTCATCTGCGCTAAAGTAATAGCTGCTGTCTTCCGGAAAGGTAATAAAGAATGCCTTACCTTTGGTCATCTTATGCTTGACTCCGGCGGTCTCATATATTCCATAGCCATCCAGAGTGTATTGAAAGAGAAAGCCATGATAATCCCGTGTCAGATTATTGTAATAGTAACTATCACTGTCTCGTATCTCCAGACCCAGATCGTTTATCCATAAGGATTCCCTTGATATGTAATCTGCATTTATAAATCCATAATGCCCTGTTGGCCATGACATCAAAAAATCACCTCTTTAATCATATAACTACCCTTGAAGTCAGTTGGCGGCTCTAATTATAATTATACTAATTAAGGCACGCATATGCAATTATTATATATGCTTCGATATCGAAGTCAATTGGATTTATATTATATCAAATAATTACTGGTTGTATAATTTGCAAAGCACTTACATACTACCATCAGACTTTTTGCTGGAAGTAAAGGGATTTCATTATTTATCTATAAAATCTACTGAAACGGGAGGTTAACATGAACAAAAACAAATTTGCACAGGCTCCGCCTATGGGTTGGAACAGCTATGATTATTATGATACCACAGTTAATGAGGAGCAGGTTAAGGCCAATGCTGACTACATGGCGGCCCACCTGAAGGAATATGGCTGGGAATATGTAGTGGTTGACATACAATGGTATGCATATGATGCCGGAACTCAAAGGGACAGGTTTCAGTATATACCCTTTGGAAGAGTAGAAATTGACGAGTATTCAAGACTACTTCCCTGTCCGGAGCGTTTTCCCTCCTCTGTCAACGGACAGGGCTTTAAGCCGCTGGCTGATTATGTACACAGTCTTGGCTTAAAATTCGGTATTCACATTATGCGTGGTATTCCCAGAATAGCCGCCCATAACCATATGAAGGTTTTGGGAACAGATAAAAGCGCTAACCAGATTGCCAATCCGTCAAACATATGCTGGTGGAATCCTGATATGTATGGGCTTGATGTAAATGTAAGCGGGGCCCAGGAATACTATAATTCCATTTTTAAGCTCTATGCCGAATGGGGTGTAGATTTCATTAAATGTGATGATATTTGCAGGCTTGATATGCCATCTGCCGAAAAAGAGATTGAAATGCTTCACAAAGCGATTATGGCCTGTGGCCGTCCTATGGTGCTTAGCCTTTCGCCGGGACCTGCCCATATCAATAAGGCTTGGATTTATGAGAAGTATGCCAACATGTGGAGAATAACAGATGATTTCTGGGATCACTGGCCGCTTCTGCTTAACATGTTTGAACGCTGTGAGATATGGCAAAGGCATGTGTCAGAGGGCTGCTATCCGGATTGTGACATGCTGCCCTTAGGCTATATAGGAAAGGGCTTTGGGCATGAGCGTTATACAAGATTTACAAAGGATGAGCAAATCACCATGATGACCTTATGGTGCATATTCCGTTCACCTCTTATGCTGGGAGCGGAGCTTACCAAGCTGGATGACTGGACCATGAGCCTGATAACAAATAAAAAGGTACTGCGCCTGCTGTCACATTCGGAAGGGGCAAGACAAATCATGAGAAGCAAAGAACAGGCAATATGGTTGTCTGTGGATACTGAAGAGGAGGCTTTTTATTTGGCGCTGTTTAATCTAACTGATGAGGTACGAAAAATATCGGTAACCCCGCAGGAACTGGATTTGGGAAGCTTTAAAGGTTTTGCCTGGGAGGAGCTGTGGTCCGGAGAGCGCAGGATGGGATTAGACAATGTATTTGAATGTGAGCTTCCGGTTCATGGAGCAAGGTTATATAAAATGAGCAGACAATAGACCGGATTATCTAAGCGATAAATACAAGCTTTAAGCAAATGGATGGGTATAAAGTCCAAAAGCAAACATTAATATAGTGCTTGAATATAGCTGCCATAAAGAGACGAATGGTGTTTCCTTATGGCAGTTTTTATTGGCGTTTTACTGCAAAAGCTATCTATTGATTGCTTTCGGCAGGCAATCCGGTTTTGCTAAATAAATATTAGCTAAAAATTTTGCTAAAAAATATGTGACGGTTTAAACTTCTTTTCATACTTTTTAGTCTGCTAATGATTAGGGCATTATAAACGTGTTAGAGTATTATTTTTACATTTCTATTTTTTATTGTGCAATATACCTATATTAGAATTAAAATAAACAGCAAAATATGCATATTATACAATAAAAAACTCATACATTTTATATTTTTTGTTCATATATTTTAAAGAAGATGATTAAACTCAAAAAATTTTTATTGACTTAAGCTGGTAAATTGTTTAAGATTATAATCAATAAAACGTTTTAGCAACAGCAGGGGTATAAGCATAAAGGCAAGATTGATATGCAGGTTCTTATAAGCGACAGGTTTAAATTCAGTTTATGGGGATGACATAGGGTAGTAAGTGTGCTCAGCACACTTTCTATATAAAAGATTGAGGAGGATAGTTTTATGAAAAAAAGCTTAAAGAAGTTGCTATCGGTACTTTTGATTTTGGCTTTAAGTGTTTCGTTGCTTGCCGCTTGCGGAAGTAAGGAAAACGAAGGTGATTCTACTCCAAAATCAACTGAAACACCTAAAAGCACTACTAATGCCGATTCTGGTGGGGAGACTAAGGATGTTGCGGATAATGAACCAACACCTACACCTGAGGTTGTGATGGATCTTGGCGGAATGGATATTATTATTGCTGACTGGTGGTCACCTAAGGATCCGCAGGAGCCGAAGAACCAGAAGGAAGAAGATACTTTAGCGTACCGCAACAATTTTATGAAGAAGTATAATTTTACAATCAAGCAGATTGGTCTTGCTGACTATAGTGAAATGCAGGAATTGTTCTCCACCTCCGTTATGGCAGGTACACCTGACGCTCATGTATATATTCTTGAGCAGGCTTGGACAGCTCAGTTCCTGCAGAATGGCTTACTTTATGATTTGGCTACGCTGAAAAATATTGATCTGACTGAGGATAAGTGGAATCAGAATACTATTGACATAATGACTTATGGTAATTCAGTTTATGGTCTGTCAATGGGAATGTCAGAGCCCAGAAACGGTATCTTCTGGAACAAGAGATTGTTCAAAGAGGCCGGCCTTGATCCGGATCTTCCATATGATCTGCAGGCCAGCGGCGAGTGGACACTGGATAAGGTATTGGAGCTTTGCAAGATCTTAACCAGAGATATTAACAATGACGGTACAATCGATGTATATGCTACTGCAAGCTTTGTAGAAGAGGTAGAAAGAGGCGTATTGACAGTATTCGGAACAAAATATATAGGCAAGGACGCTAATGGTAAATTCTACAGTGAGATGAATTCTCCTGAGTTCCTTGAGGCAACAAACTGGGTATTTAACTACTACAAGAGCGGTTATCTGATGCCGGCTCCGGAAGGCCGTCAGGCTAACTGGTGGGTAGATGCATTCATCGATGCAAAGGTTGCTCTGACATGGGGTGAGCAATATAAGGCCGGTTGGTTTGCCAATATGGAAGACGACTTCGGTTTTGTTTGCCTGCCTAAGAAGGATGCCAATTCTCCTTACAGAGTATATTTCAGAGATAATATTGTAGTTATTCCTGGATGCTTTGATAAGGAAACAGCTGAAAAGGTTGCATTCGCACTGGATTTGTGGGCATCTCCTACTCCTGGCTATGAAGATGACAAGGATGCATGGAAAGATGATTACTATCCTAAGTTCCGTGACGAAAGAGCAGTTGACGAGTCTCTGGCAGCTATGTTTGACGGCTCCAAGGAAATCATCAACGAATATCTGCCATTCGTATATGGTCCCAACAGATATGATATGTTAATTCCTGTTTATGAGAATCAGGAGTCAACACCTGCTGAAAAGATCGAAGAGCTTTCATTGCAATGGCAGAGCTACATTGACGATGCAAATAAATAATCCATTCATCACTCAGATATTTGGCTTAGATACATAAAGAATAAAACCGTGTCATGGTGTAAAATTCATGACACGGTTTTTTTACTAGTTCTTATGTTAAATAATTGACAGACCGCTAAAATAGCCTGTTATTTAGTTATCATAAGGCTTAATGGTCTGAATGGTACCATCAGGATTATACTTAAGCTCCGTAAACTTCATGCAGCGCTTATGGTTTACGCCACCTGACAGGGAGCTGTCATGATAGAAGAGGTACCATTTATCCTTGAATTGAACGATAGAATGATGGGTTGTCCAACCTATAACAGGTTCAAGTATACGGCCTTTGTAGGTGAAAGGACCCTTCGGGCTAGTACCTACGGCGTATACCAGATAATGAGTGGTGCCTGTTGAATATGACAAATAATAAAGACCATTATATTTGTGCATCCAAGGACCTTCAAAATATCTTCTGTCCTCATCACCTGCTGTGATTGGATTACCGTTTTCATCAAGGATCTGGACTTCCTGAGGCGCTTCCTTAAAGGTAAGCATGTCGTCGCTCAACTCGGCAACTCTGGGTCCCAAAGCGGGCTCATTTACTGGCGGCTCTTTACCGTCAGGATTAAATTCGCCGGTCTGCCATTTCTCCAGCTGACCTCCCCAGAGGCCACCGAAATACATATAGCTTCTTCCGTCATCATCAACAAATACGGCAGGGTCTATGCTGAAGCTGCCGGGAATATAGTTTGGTTCAGGTGTAAAGGGGCCAGCAGGATTTTTGCTGGTGGCAACACCGATACGGAAGAGGCCCTCCTTATCTCTTGCAGGGAAATACAGATAATAGGTGCCATTCTTATAGGCGGCATCAGGCGCCCACATCTGCTTGCTTACCCACGGAACATTCTTCATATGAAGAACTTCTCCGTGATCAATGCAAGGGGCATCAACATCATCCATTGAGAAGACATGATAATCCTCCATCTGGTACTGATCGCCGTTATCATTGTCAGGACCATCATGCTCCAAATCATGTGAAGGATAAATGTATAATTTACCCTCGAATACGTGTGCAGACGGATCTGCTGTGTAAATGTGTGTTACTAATGGTTCATTTGGCCTAGATTTTTTCTCCATAGCAATCTCTCTCCCTATTATTGTACAGTGTCTTAAGTATATCAAAAAATCATAATAATTTCTATGCAAATTTTGCTTAGATACTCTTTATTTAATAGCAATTAGGAACGAAATGGTAATTTATTAATCAGATTTTTCTAATTATTAGAATTATCAGACAGAAAAATTTTATCCTAAGACTAATGATTTTCTGATTCCAAAAAGTATACCTGATGGTCAGGGAAATAACAGGTATAAAATTATTAAATTAAAAAGTAATAAAAGCTATAATAGATAAACTAAAATTCTTTATATTTCTTAATATCTGAATTCCATAATAACCGAGGCTTCTATCTGTTCTCTGCCAGGCTCTACAGGAGTGACAAAGGCTCCGCCTTCCCTCGCAATAAAGGGCCTGGGAGGAAGGCTTAAGCTGCTGCTCTCGGTGACCTTAACGGGAATAGGCTCTTTTTCGATGCCAAGGCTGTCGGCAATGGCAAATGCCTTTTGATAAGCGTTATCCAGCGCCAGCCTGAGGGCATCAAGGTAATACGCCTCCGAGTCTGACAGCTCAAATTCAATAAGCTCAACAATATTTGCTCCGTTTGCTACTGCAGTATCAATAATCATACCGACCTGATCTATATTATCGCTTCGCAGCTCGAAAATATTTCGCACCGTATAGCCTCTGTCTATCTGTCTGCCGTTTTCATAATCAAAGAGCTTATTTATCTGATACTGGAAGGTTCTTATATCGATAATATCAAATGTCTCCAGCGCCTGCAATACCATCTGGCTGATTTCGGCATTTCTGCCTTGAAGCTCTGCCAGGTTTTCGCCGTCAGTCTGAACCCCCAGTCGAACAACAGCTATATCCGGGACAGCGCTTACCCGGCCGTCGCCATTTACGATTATTGTATTGCCGGGATTTGAGTCAACCAAAATATTGCTTCCGGAACCGGAAGACTTTACAGCTGATACTTGCATCAAAAATTGCTCCTTAAGCAAATTTATAACAGTATATGAAAAAAGAGCATAAATGTGCAAAAAACATTCCTAACTCCTCAAGGATGGTTAGAAATATTCTTGAGGTTTAAAGTAAAAGGGTCTTATGTTATGCTATTATTGGACAGTAATGCTGAGAATAAGGTTAGATTCTGTTTTTGGACTTGTGCACAGGCCTGGGTGCAGACTGACATGATAAGAAAAGGTATATGAGCTTGGCTTAAGCTAAGGGGAGGAGTTTTTATGGCGGAAGTAGCTTTGGAGGGAGTAAAGAAATATCTTGACAGTACTCTGGTACTTAAAAATGTAAGCTTTTTGATAAATAACGGCGAGAAGGCAGGAATTATAGGACCAAATGGCAGCGGAAAAAGCACAGTTCTTAAATTAATTGCAGGCATTTTAAAGCTTAATCACTGTGCAGGCTATCCATATGCTCCTGTTCCTCCGGGATATGATGAGGGCTGGGTTAAGATATCAAAGGATACCAGCTGCGCTTATCTTGATCAGATACCTCAGTATCCGGAAGGAATGAGGGTAATAGATGTACTGAAGCTGAGCTTCGCCGAGCTGTATAGCATAGAAAATGAGATGCGTCTGCTTGAAAACAGTATGCAGTCCCAGGAAGGGGCTGAGCTTGAGAGAACTCTGAAAAAATACAAATGCTTTCGTTGTATGAGATAAAGGGTGGCTATGAAATCGAGGAAAAGCTTAACAGAATATGCAAGGGACTTTCCTTTGATGATTCATTTTTAAACAAGGATTTTAATATGCTGAGCGGTGGTGAAAAGACCACAGTTATGCTTGGGAAGCTGCTTATAGATGCTCCGGATGTGCTGCTGCTGGATGAGCCAACAAACCATCTTGATATGGAGGCTGTGGAGTGGCTGGAGGAATATATAAGGAGCTATAAAGGGACAGTGATTATTGTATCCCATGATCGTTATTTTCTGGACAATACTGTAAGCAAAATAATCGAGATAGAGAATAAGGTAAGCAAGACCTATTACGGCAATTACAGCTCTTATATCCGGCAGAAGGAGGAGGAGCGCGAGCAGCAGCTTAATGCCTATAAGGAGCAGACAAAAAGGATTAATGAAATGGAACGCTCCATCAGGGAATTAAGGGAATGGGCGATGCGGGCCGACAATAATAAATTCTTCAGAAGGGCCGCCAGTATGCAGAACAAGCTGGAGAAGATGGAGAGAATTGAAAAGCCTGTAGTAAAGCAGAATATGAGGCTTAATATTACATCAGGCGAGCGATCGGGAAGAATAGTCGTACAGGCGACCAATCTGTCAAAAAGCTTTGGCGACAGGATAATCTTTAATAAGACCGATATGCTAATACAGTATGGAGAAAAGGTGGCTATCATAGGCCCTAACGGAAGCGGTAAAAGTACCTTTGTAAAGATGCTTCTGGGCCAGCTGCCGGTTGATTTTGGAGAGCTGATCCTTGGTGCAGGCATTAATATGGCCTATCTGCCACAGAATTTGACCTTTGAGGATGAAGAGATGACCATACTTGATTACTTTCGGGAGGACATTTATATCCTTGAAGGTAAGGCAAGGGAGTACCTGGCAAAATTCATGTTTTATGGGCCAAATGTATTCAAGAAAATAAAGCATTTGTCTGGAGGAGAAAGGGTTCGGCTAAGGCTGGCCAAGCTTCTGTACTCTGATATTAACCTGTTGATAATGGACGAGCCTACCAACCATCTGGACATGAACTCCATAGAAAGCATCGAGGAGGCAGTGACTGCTTTTAAGGGTACAGTCCTGCTTATATCCCATGACAGATACTTTATTAATAAAATTTGCAGCAGAGTAATAGCTATAGAAGATTATACCTTCACAAGCTATCTTGGCAATTACGATTATTACAAAGCAGAGAAGGAAAAGAAAAAAGCAGTTACTCAGCTGGCTGGCAGCAGAAGTCAGTCGCAGCCTCATAAAGGGCAGAATGAAGCCGCAAAAAAGCATGAAGCAGCTAAAAGCGGCAGCGATAAGCTTACGGTCAAGCCTGCTTCTGACAATTTTCAGGATACAGCAAAAAAGCAGAAGGATAAAGAAGCAAAAAAGAGCAATGAGCATCAAAGGGCTAAATACGAAGCCCAAATTCATGCCCTTGAGAATGAAATTAAAAATATTGATGAAAATATGGAAATATATGCCAGTGACTATGTTAAGCTAAATCAATTGTATCAGCAAAAGGAGGAGCTAAGCCGCAGGCTGGAAGCCATAATGGAGGAAAGGATTAGTCTGAGCTGAGGCTGGCTCCCTTGATATTGCTTATAGTGGTACATATAGTGAGAGGGATAAGGTTCTGGAATAATCAAATCCGGATATTATACACCTTTGAACGAATTTTTGAATACAGCCGAGGGGGAGAAGCTTAAGGATTTATATGATCCTAAAATATGGTCATCAGTAAGGGTTGATAATTCTATAAGCTTAATACCAATTGGGGTTTTAAAAAACGCCGACATCACCTTTGCATTTAATAAAGCCTATGTATCGGAAAAGGATTTGGAGGGCTTTGAGGGGGATATTTCACAATTAGAGGACATTATGAAGAAGCTGCCCTTTAAGGAGGGCTTCTCGCACATGGTTTATGATTTTGATGGTATTGATGATGATTAATCCATACATTCAAAAGGACATTCTAAAGAAGCGTTGTAAACGGTAAATCACGCGTACATTCCTAAGAGCTTTATTTCGTGAGATAATGTAGTAAAAGTGTAAAAAGTTGTACAAGTTTTTACACTTAACACGAAATTTTATAGGAGGTACTTATGAAT
>Ga0134105_1000917_pt1 | contig 25146 bp, 33 predicted proteins | sample 16_3_2metaG_FD_94457 | JGI IMG/M metagenome (GOLD analysis project Ga0134105, IMG submission 94457) | Switchgrass degrading microbial communities from high solid loading bioreactors in New Hampshire, USA - 16_60_3.3_214_A3 metaG | ecosystem: Engineered > Bioreactor > Semi-continuous > Anaerobic... | reverse complement strand
TTTACCGTCAAGGTTGCGCATGCCGCGCACACAAGCAAAAGGCTTTCAAAACTCAAAGTTCTGAAAGCCTTTATTTTATGGAGCCCTCAGCCAGAATCGAACTGGCGACCTCATCCTTACCATTTATGTGTCATGTATTTCCTCAAGTATCCTGAAATGCCCTAACCTGCTCAATAAACGGGTTTATAAAAATGATGTTTTCCTCTGATGCCCTTAAATTTCCTCTATTTTCTTCGGCGTTGTTGTCAAAAATGTTGTCAGGGTTATAGTCTAAAACCTTTACTGCGTCGGCCTTTACCATAGGTGTTACGTGGGTGTAAATGTTCAAAGTATATTTAATGTCTTTGTGGCCTAACAGGGTAGAAACAGTCTTTGCGGGGATCCCCCTCTCGAATAACCTTGTGGCATATGTATGTCTGATTGAGTGAACACTGACACCTTCTACTCCTGCTTTTTCGGCTATCCTATAAAATGTTCTTTCAACATTTCTCGGTATAAGCCTATTACCTAATGCTGTACAGAATACTAAGTTCGAATCCTGGTACAATTCCCCCGCAAGTTTCTTTTCGGCTTCCTGCTGTTTTTTATGATGTTTCAAAAGGGCAACGGCTACTGACGGCAAAGGTATCTTTCGTTTTCCACTGTATGTCTTTGTAGTGTCCATGATTTCATACTTGTTTCTGCCTGTCTCATAGTCCTTATACCTCACCAGTATCCTCTTAACATGTATGACACCTTTTCTAAGATCGATAGCATCCCATTTTAACCCTATTAGCTCACCCAATCGCAAGCCTGTTAGAAAAGCAATCCTGAAAGCCGTTTCTAACCTATCGCCACGCAAACATTCCAAAAAGCGTTTTTCCTCCTCGACACTGAACCACCTGATTTCTTTCGTCGTATGTCTTGGGAGCTTAACCCCTCTTATCGGATTAAAGCGGATCAAGTTATTGACCACGGCCTGCTCTAAAGCTCCATGCAGGATATTTGTTACTTTCCGAATCAGTGCAGAGGATTTATCATTCTTATACAGTTGATTAACAAATGTCTGAATGTGGTCTACCCGTAATTCAGCCAGTGGTATATGCCCGATTGCAGGTGTGATGTGGTATTTTATATTGGTTCTATAACTGTCATAAGTCGATACCTTTATGGAGTATACCTTATAGTTGTCCAACCAGTACAACACCCATTCACCCAGGGGCATCTTTGATGGCTCTTTATAACCGCCGGACTGTAATTCTGATAGGATTACAGTCATCTTTTCAGCGACTTCCTTACGGGTCTTGCCATATACACTTTTACGCTTGGGAGAACCGTCTGCGTTCTTCCCTAGAGTCACCACCCCCATCCATCTTCCATCTTTTCGCTTAACAATTGACCCTTCTCCATTACCTCTCCTTGACATATTAACCCTCCATTTCATAGGAGGACTCCAACCATTTGAGGAAACCAAGTTTAGGTATAATCATTCTGCGTCCAACACGGATGCATGGGAAACCTTTGCTGTTACATAATTGATACGCCTGTCGTCTGCCTATACCCAATATCTTGGCTACATCCTCTACAGTCAGTGACAAGGGTAACTGTTCAGCACAACTGTAAGTATTTCGCATAATCTAACATCTCCTCCAGTATATCAACTTTTTTAGACAAAAACAACTCCCTGTCTAAGCATTTATACTTACGAGACAGGGAGTTAGTTAAGGGGGCATGAAGCAATATTTTTGGGCGTAGCTTATGTAACTCTGTTGATATTGGTAGTTGAGAGCCTGTTGTTCTTTTGGTTATTGACGTACAACTCAATCTTTGTTTCTATCCAGCTATCCAAGTCGCCGTAGATATACTCCAACATGGTTCTAACATTGTCAGTAAGAAGACTGAGCACGATTGATTTGCACTTCTCAAATGCTTCTTTTTGCTTTTCTTTTGTAAACTTTTCATTCTTCTTCAGTTCCTCAACAAATGTTTGGTTTATTGCTACCACGGCTGATTCAATAATCTGCTCCCCAAGAGTTATGTATTTAGCAATCATGTTGTTGTTGATCTTGGCCTTCAGTTCATCACTCTTGACTCTCAGGAATGATACCAAAAATGTAGTCAGAACTCCAAGTAGCGGGACGACGAGTAATTCAATAATGTCTTTTACACTCATTTATGAGTCCTCCTTATTAAAATTTTTCTTAACGTTACTCTCAAAGAATTTGACATTGGTTTGCTCATCCTTCCCCTCCACCAGTTTCAGCGGGCAGTCTGGCCGTCTGCCTTCGTCTGAGCATTCCTCACCTAATGCAGTGCAAACTAATACATTTGTCCATGTATCTATGTCATATTCCCATGTCTCCCATTTGCTCAATTTACATTTTCTACAACTCTCCGGCATCTTCGGCAATTCCAATATCGTTTTAGGCATCGTGTTCGACCTCACTTTCCTCAAATCTTAAATACAAACCACCATGAAAGTTGTTTGAAATGTTGTATAATTTTTTATGCTTATTTTTGTAAACCACCATCAAAGTTGTTTACCCAAAGAATCCTGTTTGTTTTAAAATTTCACGGATTTTTTGAATAGTACGACTGACTTTCATATTGGATATCCCAATATCCTTCGCAGTATCTGACTGGTTATTCCCCGATAGTTGTAATTTCAAGATATTAAGCTCTGTTTCAGAGAGCTTGTCCTTGACGATATCAATAAGTTTTTCAATATACAGTTTATCCTCCACGCTGAGGTCTACATTATCTCCGCTTTCAATTGTATCTGCACAACACATATCGTTATTATCCGGCTCCTCCAAACTTTTCATAAAACTACTCACTTGTTGAATCTGCATTATCCTTTTTTCAGACACATTCAGCATTACCGCAAGCTCCGCAGGTGAGGGCATTTCTCCTAATTCAGCTTCAATATCCTTTATCTCCACCATAAGGCGTTGTGCTCCCCTCGATATCTTCATAACACTGTAGTTGCTTCTGAGGAAGTGCTTGACTTCTCTTGCTATGGCTATTGAGGCAAATGAGGAGAACTTTATACCCCGTTCAGTATCAAATGCCCTGATTGCTTTAATAAAGCCTATAGAGCCTATTTGAAGTAAATCGTCATATGTCGCTCCACAAGCATATAGGAAGTTGGGAGAAGTGTTCACATATTTATTGATAGAGTGGCGTATAAGGTTGATATTGTGTGTGATTAATTCTCCCAAGTAGTCAGGGTCTTCCTTAGCACGGTTAATATTATCCATGTTGTATAATGAGTATTTTGGGTCTGTCACTTAACCACTTTCCCTTCGCTTACGCTCAAAGCATTTCTTTGCTATCTCCATGCATCCTCTTGGTAGATTTAAAACTGTCACTAAAACTTCATCACTGAAAACGTATACCTTATCTCCGTAAACCCTTAAGTTGTTTGCCTTTTTATTTTTGAAGTACAATGATGTCAGGTATTTATGTAAATTGCCCGTTGTTTCTGAGTGTTTAAGCCCATTCTCAAAAGCAATTTGGGCTAATCTTTCGGTGGCTTTCTTTGGAACTCCACACCGTTTTCTCTCTCGTTGCTCTGCATGTCGTGTTACTTTTACACCCAAGATCACCATCCCCTATTAGGGGGAATTTACGTCTTTTGTTAAAATCAACTCGGTAAATTCCTCCTCTGTAACTAAATGAATTTCACATTCGTTTGAGAAAGCAAACCCCGCCCCGTCAGATAAGATGGCAGAGTAGGTGACATCCGCTTCCTCAACAATCTCTTGGTTCTGGAAATCGTAAAAGAGCTTACATACCTCATAACCTATTAACTGGCCGCCAAACCACAGATTGATGTTTTCATCTTGCCCTTTAAAAGGGTTATGGGGTACATATATGTAGTTCCCCACGAGATTCTGTAGCATTTCTTCTGTTAACCTATCTGATTTCTCTTTAATTAAAAGCATTATTCTTCCTCCATTAACGGTACAAGAACGTCATTTATAGTAGTGAATTTACATGCCCCGCAGAAGTAATCCATTTTACTGACTGCGGTACGTTCATGCGGGCGGTCGATCCCCTGCATGACAATCAAGTATTTTGTCTTTTGTATAACCTTCATTCTTTCGTTCTTGTAATATTCTGAGTAAAGGAGCAATCTATCACCTACGGATATTCGGTTAAAGATACTGTCTACATAACGCATCCTGAATCGCATAATCTCATAGGCACTATAAATCACACCTGGTTCACGTTTCTTTATCTTCGCCATATAAACGCCCCGCCATCATCATAAAGTCGTGTTCTTCGAGTACATAGAAGTCTTTGCCGTCACCAAAAGAGAAAACTAATACAGGAATCTTACCTGTTTCCAGTGCCTCCATATGTAGTTTCTTGAAGTAGTCTGCCTTTAGAGTAATCTGCTTCGATGGAGTGGCTTTTGTCTTTGCTTCTATACGGAATGCCTTAGAAATTACATCTGACTTTTTATGGTACAAAGCCCCAGAAGCCTTTTGTACATGGGCGTTCTCAACATTTTTGGTTAGCCTCTCCGCTATTCTCTTCTCTTGTTTCTTTGAGATCCTACGTACATCCATCTCGAAACCTCACTCGTATCTTTTTGCAAGTTCTTTCGCTAAAGCGGTTGAAACCAAATTAAGTGCCTTATCCCTATCCCTGTTTATTAGCTCAATAAACTTGCGTCTGTAAAACATGCTGTCTGATATATCAAGGGCAACCCTTGTAACTACAATCAGTACGATAATTATTAAAAGCTCGAACATTTCACATCACCTGTCTTCAACACTTCCAATACTTTGTCCAACAGCAAGGTGTACATTTCCCCGCCTGTTTCGATAATGTCTTTGTTTATTGCTTCTCTTGCTTTTTCCTTTCCGTTAAACTTGAGTTCTTCTCCATTGTAGAGCAACTTTTCTTGTGTACGGGGGTCTACTGCCGTGAACCAAGCTCCTGCTCCACTCAGAACCCCTATCATACGGGCTACTGTAACGAGTTCAGCTACATGGTCAAATCCTTCATCATAGTATAGATCCATTACAGCACGCCTGAACGGTGGGCCTATTTTATTCTTGATGACCTTAGCCACTATCTGCTGACCAATGATAGTCTTTTTATCACCTGAACCTTCAGCGAAATACTCTCCAACAGAAATCTCAACATGATGGGTATAGCAGTGCTTTAAAGACCGCCCGCCTACCGTTGTTGTGGGAGTACCATATCTGGAGTATCCACCTATCAAATCTCTTAATTGGTTAATAAGTATTAGAGAAGTTCCAGACTTGGCTAACAAACCTGTATTTACAATTTTGCGTACCGCCTTGGAGTTTATCTTGGAAGCTCCGCCAACTCTGCTTTCCTTATCCCATTCGTCACTTTCAAACTCTTCTCTCGGTACTAATCCTGCCACACTGTCAAGTCCAATGACGCTGAATTTGTTTGTAGCAATCATTCTTTCTATCATCTCATAGACTTCATCAGCAGGCTTATCGGGCTGACTGAAAACGAGTTTGTCCAAGTCTACCCCCAATTTAGTAGCCCATATGGGGTTAAAGGTATTTTCAAGGTCAATAACAGCACATAGCTTATCAGGCTCTTTATGCTGTGCCTCTGCTATTGTGAGGCAAAGTATAGTGGTCTTACCGCTTCGCTCAGCACCTGATAGGGTAGCGACTCTCCCTTTACCCCAACCGCCACCTAAAGCTATATCAAGGGCAATTGATCCTGATGAACGTGTTTCTATTTGTGATAGCTTATCGTTTTCGCCCAGTATGCAGACTGAATCATCTCCAAAATGTTTCTTTAAATCAGCAAGAACTAATTTAATATCATCTGTTTTAGCCATTTTACACCCCGCCACGATTATAACTTCTTTTACTGTTATCAGCTTCAGAAGTACGTCTTGTTATTTCTCTGCTTATTGCATTTGCTCTGTACTCGTAGGATTCTCTCAATCCTTTAACGCTCAGGTAGTAAGCAATATCCTCCAGATACTGATTTTCCCACTGGATGTACAACTCTTCTGTATGAACGAATGCTGCCCTAAGTTCCCTGCTACCTTCCTGTAGCGTATATAATTGCTTTTCAATGTTATCTCGGATTTCTCTACTGGTTAACTGCTTTATATCAGATATGGCTTCAATCCACCTTGCATAGCTGATAACCGCAGTCCACTTGTCGAGAAAATTTCCAAGCTCGTCAAAAGGTATGTTATTTATTCCTCCATGTGTCTTTTTAAGCTGTTCCCATTCGTCAAATAAGGTGACATTAGTCTTAAGCTGTGATGGTTTCTTTGGCACAGGTAACCCCGCCATCTGCAATTTAGCCGATACCTTTGAAGCCTGTATCATTTTCTCTATGCCCGATTCAATCTCTTCTCTTGTCACTATTGACACCCCCTCCAAGTACCTGTATCCAAGCTTTATACAAAGAAAACCAATCATCAGCAAGCATTGTAATAAGCCACGGTTTCCGGCTCGTCTTATGGGCGACTATGGGGAGTTCCCCTTCTCTTTTGTCGTTGATACTCTGATCCATAGCACTCCGAAGATTTAGCTTCTCAACGAACTTTACTTCTGCATGTATATTGGGCAAACCCACTACGTCAGCATCTCCATTAGCTCCTGAATATTGCTGGCCTCTTCTTGCTTCGTCAAACCCGTGCTCTTTGCATAAATCACGGAATAATCGTTCACCACGTTTGCCTTTATCCTTACTGTTTATTGGCATACAATTTATCAACTACCTCTCTATGTATCTATGCGCGTAACACCCGTAAACAGTTAAGTTAGCCATTTTTGCTGTTCCTCGTGCTTTTCCGCCAACATAGTCTGAAGAACGTCAATAATCAAGTCATGAGCATTCATTTCAAGTTGACATTGTTCCGTGAACTTGTTATATTCCGTCAAATCAGTGACACTTAGAGTCTTCAGAGGCATTTTGATTTGTCTCAGTGTTTTCATCCTCATTGCTACTTTCAGAGCATTCTCTATCTCATACGTCTTGTAATTAAGGTCTTGAAGTCTTTTCATAAAGCCCAATCCTCCTCTCTCACTTGGAATGCGTCACCGCACTGAATAATGTCAGGATAATTGCTCATTGCAACTGTAATTGCATACTTGTCTATCTCGTAGGCATAATACTTGACATTCTTATAACCCATCTTGTCGAAACAATATCTACCTGTACCTATACCGTCATACATAGACAGTACGACTATTTCTTCACCCAAAGGCACGTTGGCATGTTTGAGGATATGTATGATTACCTCAGCAGTCCACCCGTTACCTAATCCTTTATATGCTTGCGAAGCTGAAACAGCCCTACAGTAATCGTCAGGAAGAGTCTGTAACCGGCAACACTCTGTAACCGTTAACTTGCGAATGATATAGTAACCGTCAGCAAGTTTAATCGGATATGTTTTCCCTTTAATTGTGATAAGACCATTTCTTACTTCATAGACAGGGTAGGTTTTCCCATCGGCACAACTTACCGCTTTAACAGGCACATCTCCTGCAAACTCAACAGGGATAGCATACAATCCTGTCTTTGCCCCCATACCCCCGCCAAAAGCGGTCAGGTTAACACTTTTGCCATCAATGCTATATAGCCTCATCCCCTGTGCATTTTTGATTGTTCCGTCTGGACTTGGGTAACAACCGATACGAACTGGTTCACATATAGGGTTGTCCTTCGTAACGGTAGAAATGGTGTTGGTTTTCCCGTCAGGGCGGGGCTGTAACTCCCTATGCTCATTGAAGCCGTGTTTTATTTCCCCTGCCTCATACTGTTTCCGAAGTTTTTTTGCTATTTCATTCCGTTCATACCTTAAGCAAACAGGCTCACATACTGCATTATCCTTCTGTACTGTTGTCAGTGTATTGGTCTTGCCATCAGTTCGTGCTTCATAAAACTGTTCTATAGGAGCTTCAGTTTTAGTGTATCTGTTTCCTGAATCGGTATATCTACCCCTTTGTGCTACACAAACAGGTTCGGCAGCCATTGTCCTACGCTTCTTTATTAAGACCTTCTCAAGAGGTTGACCTTTATAGTAACTGGCATCAAGACAATATGCTTTGCCAGACACATTTTCACCAAAAGGAACAGGCTCAGCCACCTGCAATCTTCTTCCAGACTGATTATTTATGTCTGTTAAGCTTCCACCTTTATGATAATTGCTATCTAAGCAGTATGATTTTTCTTTTCGTAACGCCTCTCCTGTTTCGAGGATATCCTTTAATAGAATCCCTCTATCTTCGGGCATGGGCACATTTTCAATGTTAGTCCAATAATACCGCTCTCTGTTCTGTGCCGAGACTAAAGCAGAATTAATAAGATATGGCTCAACACCTAATTCTTTAGTTATCTCTGCTTTTATAGCACTAGACATTGATTTTACGTTTTCATATAAGAAAAAGTCAGGTTTGAATTTTTCCTTGGCAATCAGATAGTTTTTGAATAGCTCCCACCCTTCACCTGACGAAACAACTTCTCTATCTTTAGTTTGAGCGATGCTCCATTTAGTACAGTTATGTACTATAGCATTATTGGCAGTATAGCTTTCATCCTCTTCAACACTAATGTTGTAAACTGTAATTGGTTCATCTAATAGGGTGATAGACTTAAATGGTTGCCAGATTATATCATCAGTAATATAGACTTGAGTATGTTCACATAATCTTTTCTTACACCCTACAACATACTGCTGTTTTGTATTTACTAATCTACCTCCAATGACAGCAGGTGTCCTGAGCTTAGGCATATATACTGTAGCATTCATACCTTTCACTTTCGAAATAGCCATACACAGACCCAATGCTAGTTCCCTGCTTACTGTTGAACAAGTATATTCTACTTCGGTCTCAAAGCCATCCCCTGCAAAATAACCATCCAAAAATTCCCCTAATAATTCTTTAGGCAAATTCATTATAATATGCGGTATACGCTTGGTATCCGCAGACTTACCAAAATTATATTTCTCTATAAAGTCAACAAGCCATTGTTGTGATATTACACACCTATACGTTGACTTAGTATGGGGATAGCACGAAAAATGATATGATTTTACCTTTTCTTTAAAATAATCAAGTTTATCTTTACCAATGCTGAATATAACTTGGTATTGGTAACTATTCTTTCTATGTTTCCTTTTAGTTTTTCTATAATGGCCATCAGCTACATACCTTCCAAGAATCCAGCACAATTCTTTTGAAAGATTTAATGGATTTTCTTCTATTTGCAATATGTTAATGCCTAAAAAATCATCGGTGGTTAATGACTCTACAGACTTCCACTGTGGCGGGTTATTAAAACATCTTACAACCCCACCCGTACTTTTTTTGCGACAGTGCCCTTTCGTTAAAGTATAATAAGGGTGATTAAGAGTTACTGTTGTAGGTAAAATACCTTGTGCCCTTAGCTCAACCACATTTGATACTCTGTTTCCTGTAGCCGTAACCCTTCTGAATCTGTTTTTGTGTGTAAGTACATAGTCTCCTACAGCAATATCTTTAATCTGCTTATACCCTTCTGATGTATAAATTAAAGTATCTCCCGAAAAACAGGGGCTACCCCCAATTAAGAACTTTATCAATCGTAAAACCCCTCTCAACGCATGATTTCTTCTATTCATCTCTGCGTTTTGGAGGGGTTTACGGTTAAACTGGAAATATTATTCAAACATATCTGATTACCTTGGAATCCTTTTCGAAAACCCAAAAGTAACTGTGGTACTTACGGGCGTTCTTTTGATTCTTCGCCTGCCAGTCTGCCACGATCCGATTCCTGGCAAGCAGAATGAATAAGTCTTTAGGGTAATAGCCTACTTTAATAGCCTCTTGCCATATAAAGCAATGGCTCATATACTGCTTCCCGCTACTCACCTTATCTTGACACTTAAATATCAGAATCCCTTTGGGTTTCAATACCCTGTAGGTTTCTTTCAAGACATCAACATAGAACTGGTGTAATGCCTGTTCTGAAGGAAACACCCCAAACCTCTTGTTAATCTTATTACTGTCGTTATCCTCAGTCAGCGACTTCCCTGTAGTTGCAAGAAAAGGCGGATCAAACATAATACAACCCATTGACTCTGATTCCAGAGGAAGATTTCTTGCATCAGCTTGTATAGTGTCTTGAGTCCGTGGGTTTATATCAAACTTTAGAGCAGGTTCAGGGACCCCTGTGTTCTTATAAAAATTCCCCACCGAGTATGTAATATCGCAATCAATAATATGATTAGGCACATGTAATTGGAGAATAGAATTAATTATTTCTGTTTGATTGTATGATACCGATGTATAAACAGTCATTTATAAATTAAAACCCCTCTCAACGCATGATTTCTTCTATTCATCTCTGCGTTTTGGAGGGGTTTACGGTTAAATGGAAATATTATAAAACTTTTACTTCATTGATTCTCGAAAGTGCTATGTTGTAATAGTCTTCATTTGTTTCAAAGCCAATAAAGTGGCGGCCTGTTTCCAAACAGGCGACAGCCGTTGTACCACTTCCCATGAAAGGATCAAGAACTATATCTCCCGGTAAACTGGAATTAATAATAAAATTCCTCACTATATTAAGAGGCTTGACAGTGGGGTGTCCGTATAATTTTTTATCCTTCTGATTTAAGGGAGTAAGATAGTAAGTAAATTTCGTATGGAACTCCCCATAAATTTTTACACCCCGCTCTCTAAAGAAAAGTATAAATTCAGTATCAGTAAGATATTTGTTCCCGCAAGCAGGAATAGGATTTGTTTTGTGCCAACTAATGATGTTATAATTGCACTTCTTCCCCTTCACAAAGTAGTCAAGGAGCGGGATAATCTGCTTTTGGCTACAGAAGAAATAAACATTGATTTTCTTAAGTACCCTGCAAAGCTCGTCAAGTATTTCTTTTGAAAATCCGTCCTTCATTGAGTTCAGTTCTTTTATGTACTGCTTGTCTGTTTGCTTATAAAGACCTGCCCCCGTTGTTTCTATCTCATAGGGAGGGTCAGTTACAATAAGGTCAATGCTCTTGTCAGGAATCTTCTTTAGTCCCTCTAAACAATCTTCCAAGTATATCCTGTCAAACTCCATAGAAAACAGCCCCTTTCCGCATCTACGTATCTATGCGTGTATGGGGCTGTTAGGGTTAAAATGGAAATTTTATGCTACTGGGGCTACCCACATAGCACATGATTGAGTGTTTTTCCCCGCCTTTCGACACACCAAAAAACCGCCCTTCCGGACAGCTCTATATGTTGTTATTATAAGTTAAGCAAAATACAAAATGTGTGCAATATAGGCGCAATTTTGGTGCAAAATGTTATTTATACAATTTGCACTAAAAACTTTATTTATCTTTGTTACTATTTACTACTTGTAAACCCAAGCGGTTGGGTTTATGATATAACTGTAATTAGGAGCAACAAGGCTCCGCACGATGGGAGGAATTAAAATGATTAATTTAACGGAAATGAGCAACGAGGATCTTAGGAATTTAATCGCAGAAGCAACAAAGGTACTTAATAGTCGTACGTCTACCCAAAAAGTAAAGGTTACAATAGAACTATCCAAGAGACATAAATGCTGGGCTAAAACGGTAACACATGTGGATATAACCAAGAGCAACGGATATGCATTTGTAGGCGAATTTATTAAAGCAAACGAACTTATAGAACTACCCGTAGGCACTTACGTCCTCGGATACGAAGAAACAGGATCTGACAAAAATAAAGACATCGAAGCAAGAATTTATATTGTTACAGAAAACGGCCTCGAAAAAACGGGAATCGAGACCGTTACACAAAAGCATGACTGGGCATTAAGAATAAGAGATGCCGCCGCAGAATTAATAAACAAGTAATTAATAAGACACTGTGGTTAGGAGCAACAAGGCTCCGCACGATGGGAGGAATAAAAATGATTAATTTATCAGGTTCAGAAAAACAGATCGCATGGGCAGAAACAATCAGAACAGCTATTGCCGACTGTTTGGATTTCATTAAGAAACATGCTGAAAAGCAATACAAGGTCGTTGGTTTCATGGATTGGTTTTTGGATAACTGTGATTCTGCAGCCGATATTATTAATTTCAGGGATGCAACCAAGGTTACAACCGGCACATATAGAGACATGGTCAATTACTTCACGAAGACAGCAAGCAAGCCTGAACTCAAGAAATATGTAGATCAGTACTTTGGTAATAACTAATCACGGGGAGATTGGAGGGAATAATATGAAAACACTGGAAATCAAATTGGGAAGTATCAACGACATTAAAAAGATCTATTATCTTATTAATCTTGACGATTATGCTTACCTTGAACATGAATTAATCCACGACGAATTTACGGCCGATGCAGAATTAATATACTCGTACAAATTAATAGTCAAATTGGACAATGGCATATATCCCGGGACCGTTGAAGAAATGTTGAGGGCAGAATATAATGACATCATCCAAAAACTGCTTGAACTCGAAATAATTAAAAAGATAATCGCTCCTGATAGTTCTGTAGTATATATAGCGGGACGAAATTACGGTAAAGGGAATCTGACATCAGAAGCAGCCGCAACTCTTGGCAAAAAAGGCGGATCTGTGAAGTCCGAACGCAAAGCCCAAACAGCAAGGGAAAACGGAAAAAAGGGAGGTAGACCGAAGAAAACTTACTGATACACACCCGAAAGGATCCAATCACAAGAATACATGTAACACATAGCCCGGCACTAAGCCGGGCATAATATTTTCTCCATCTTTTGTATTGCATTTCGCCTCTTGTAGAATAGATTTCTCTTACTTATGTGGGCGCCAAATTCCTTCCTGTACCGTTCAGATACTACCCACCAAGTCAATTTTTCAAAGTAAAATTGTTCAATTACAAATCTTTCCTCTGCCCCCAGCGCAATGAGATAGGCTTCAACTTCCGTTATAAGAAACTTATAAAAGTTATAAATTTTATAACTTTTTGTTAACTGTTGTTTACCCCCTTTCTAAATGACATAACATACCCTTTAACTCTGATATAGCGTCACTGGCTTCAGCCACACTAAGGTTTTCAAAATTTTCGTCAGGTTCTTGCCCTAACAATTCACATAAAGCTTTGTAGTAATTGACTTGCTTTTCCGTTGCCATAAAATCACCACGCACTATAATAAAAATCTTTTATGTACTGAACCGCTTCTTTCAACGATTCACACATCTTTGTAACACTTAGGTCTATCCACGGGTGTGACTTCCTAGACTTACTTCGGAAAGCAACCACAGGCACATCCCACTCGTTACCTGCCATGTGTAGCTCAATAGCTGTACCTACGCTGTCGGAGAAGTTGAGGTTCACAAGAATTACATTACTGGTCTTTACTTGGTATAAGTCGAAATCCCTTACTTCTTTCTCTGTGTAAGTAGAGGAGTCCATATCGAAGTTGTAATAGAGGCAAGGGTTGATAACCTTAATGTCACTTCCTAAAACCTCATTGAGCAGCCGTGTAGCCTCTGCCCGCCACCCATTCATTTCTTCAAAAGTAAGTCCTGACATTTTTCCTGCAAGATAAATCTTAAACGGTTTCATCTTTCTTCCCCTTCAAGTAGTGTGGTAAATTATCGTCTTCAAGCTTCTGTAGTCCTTGGAAGTGCATCATAGCCATGACATTGAACATAACTCCTGCTAGGTGGTCTTCGTCCTCCAGACCCATAAGAAACTTGTTCATATGGCGTATGGCTGAATCCACATACCTTGAAAACGGAATACCGCCTTTCTCCCAATTACGGTCTGCATATTTAGTAGCCCCCGCCTCTAACCACTTGGCCAGTCGTTCCAATGCAAAAGGAGATATAAGGTCAAATCTACCTTTGCCCGTAGAAGGCTCCCTCATAGCCTTTCCTTCACCAAAAGACATTCTTTCTCCTGAATCAAGCACACTCACTCACATCCTTTTCACAGAATTCTTTATATGGACAGAACCTGCAATTAGTAACACCCTTCCCGTACTTGGGCATTTCAAATACCTCTTTGGGAGGGAGTACATGGTTAACCAAGCAGGTGTCTAAAGTAACCACCCGATTGTGTGCCCACTCTTTTTGAGCTTCAGTGACGTAAAATTCAAAGGATTTCCATTCTGACGTAGCCTTGTTTAGATAGAGGAAAAGCATATTGTCAATGCTCGAACTGAGTGAGTACAATGCTCCCTGTTTTTTATGCTCGTCTAAAGGCTCATAGAGATATTTAAAATCATCAGGGTTAATGGTCTTAAACTCAAAGAGAAAGTATCTGCTTTCTGGATTCAGCACCCCGTCCACAATGCAATAAAGGGGGTGATTGGGAGTAAAACGTTTATCTATCCACCCTATCTCCATTTCGGGGCGGTTTTCAAACTTGTTCTGTTTTTCTGTGAAGAGTTCAACACCTTCCCGATTTAAGAAAGGAAGTTCCTTTACAGGTACATAAGGGAAAGGTGTATCGGGCTTCATAAAGATATCTCTCTGAACCCACTCATGTAGTGAAGTACCAATCTCCAGAGTCCGTATGCCCTTTGCTGTATTGTTTTCCTTGCAAGGGAAGGATTTCATCTTGTACCACAGTTGACGCATACATTTGTAGTATGAAGAGGGTCTTATGTACACACCGACTTTTTCTTCCTGCTTCTTGTACTCCTCTGCCCTGCTACGTATCAAATAGGAATCCAGTTCGTTTATAAACCTTTCAGCAAGAGTTTCTTCCTGTTTTTTGAGTTCAGATTTAATTGTCTTAGCCAGTTTCTCCAATCCCATTGCAGATTCTCCTTAAAATAGTTTGTTGTGCATTTTTTCTCTATTCTTGTTGATTTCCATTTTCTTGTTTATCTCTTCTTCAAGATCAATCTCCAACCCGCCCACAAGGTCAAACAATCTGATGGCTACGTCAGCAAGCTCTTCCTTGAAATTACTCATATCGTCCTTACGCAAAGCCTCTACAGCTTCCGACAGCTCAGTGACGATAAGCATAATCGAAGTCGTTATGACGTACTGGTTTAGCCTATTACGGAGTTCTGTAGGCATAGGTCTGCAAAGAGCAAAAAGGTAAAAATCCCAGAATCCCTTTTCCACTGCATTCTTATGGCACTCCTCGACATACTCACTGACTGTCTTCTTCTGTGATGTCGTCTTCTTCATCCTCTGTTTCCCCCTCATCGTCTTCTTCCATTTGACTTCTGTATTTGAGCTTTTCAATGGTGTCTTCATCAAGCTTTTCAGACCACCGATCCCCCACTTCAGCGTCAGACTTCATTGGTACACAAAGAGGAAGGGCGTTGCACATTACTTCCTGTATTCGCTTGATGTTATCCATACCGATATTCATAGGAACGTCTATGATCAACTCGTCATGCACCCACAGCAGTATCATTGAATCAAGCTCTTCCAGTAAAGGCTGTAACTTAATAGAAGCAAGTTTGGTCATCTCGGCAGCACTACGTTGAATAACAGCATTGACCCCTTGCCTAAAAGCAGAACCAATTTTCCACTTCTGACCAGAATCTATCAATTCATAAAGTCTTCTTTTCCCGCCACACATTGAAAGAGCATATTTGTTCTTCAGTATGAATTTCTGTGTATCATGTATCCACTTTCTGACCCCTGGATAGGTGTTCATGAAGGAATCAATCATCCCTAAGGCCTCGTCTTCTGAAACTCCCAGATTGTCTGAAATACCCTTCTCTGTTATTCCGTACACAATACCGAAGTTAAGAGCTTTTGCATAGTTCTTCCTTACTTTTTCGAACAACTTACCTTTTGTAACGTCTGCTCTGAGGGTTTCTGTATCTTGGGTATTAATCTTTCCTTCCTCGAAAAGGTGTCTAACATGTTCCTCAGACAGCTTTTCGTCCGAAATGTTTCCTTCCTTGTCCAGAAACAAATCCTGAAGGGAACGGCAATACTGAAAATACTCATAGCTTACATTGTCGTTGTACATTCTGTTGTAGATACCTACGGCAGTCTTGGAGTGTACATCGCCGTCATGCTTGTAGATATCTATTAATACAGGGCATTGCGACACATGAGCCAGTATTCTCAATTCCTGACCGCTAAAGTCACAAGATAGCAACAGCCTGCCCTCGTCTGCCATGAATGCTCTACGGATCAACCCGCCTGTTTTTGCAGGCATTTGCTGTAGGTTGGGGTTGGAGCTTGAAAAACGCATGGTCTTAGCCCCAACAGTATTGAAGTTTGTATGTACTCTCCCTTTAATGACTTTGTTAGGGAGCTTGTCAGCAAAAGCGTCAGCCAACTTGGATTCAGACCTGAAATTGCAGAGCAAATCGACTAAATGAGCGTCTTCTTCCCTGCCTTGCTTAACCAGTTCAGCCTTTATCTTAAGAAGATTCTTTTTACTTGCAGAATTCGGCTTCTTTTTATCTACCTGCGGGAACTTCCTCTTCTCAAACAGTATCTTAGCCAACTGTGGGTTGGATTTAAGATTGAATTCCCCTGTTATTCTCCATATCTTTTGTGCTGTACCATCCTGATAATCTTCAGGAAGCCCACACTCACAAAAATAAAACTTGGACTTGTATTTTCCTGACCTGCTTTTTTCTGACTTAGATCCATTAATGGAGTAAAATCCTTTGCACTTCGGACATATACCAACTTCCGCATATAACTTAGGTGCAACCTCATTTACCATGTAGTCAAGGTCAAAACGAATACCCTTGTTCTCTGCTCTCCACACGATTGGTAGAAGAGGCATTTCGATTTCGAACATTATTTTCTTAATGTCCTTAAGCCTGTCCATGTTAAGATACTTATTGAAAAACTCATACAGTCTCCAAGTCATATGAGCATCTTTAATAGCATAATATCCTGCCAGACACCCACGCCGACCCGCCTTAAGCAGTATGGGTATGGTATCAAATGTTTCTTTACCGAACAGGGTAGTAAACCTATCCGCAGGTTCTTTCAGATAAATTTCAGAGAGGTCTTTCAGGTTCTTTGGCTTATTTTCATCCAAAAGAGCCGAAGCTACCATCGTATCAAAATAAAGATTATCGATAGTGCGTATACCTAACCAGTTGTAAAGCACATGAGCGTCAAACTTATAATTATGCCCAATTATCTTAAGTCCTCTTCTTTCTAAACAGGGCTTAAGGTACTTTGCAACCAAATCCTTGGGCAAGCACTTCACATAGTCAACCCCCACAGTACCTTCTGCGGGAGCGTCACCAATATCGTCTTTATGTTTTAAAGGAATATAGTAACCCAAATCAAAAGAAGGAAGCCATATTGAAAGACCTACTATTTCATCCCTGAAAGTATCGAGACCCAGAGCTTCTGTATCATTAGCAATGTACTCCTCGGTGTAAAGCTGTCCGCAAAGCACATTTAAGTCAAACTCTGTCCATACAATCCTATAGTTATCTGGAAGCACAGTGGCATTAGCCAACTCCAGTATTTGAGTTTGCTTCTTGGTGAGCTTCTTGATTCTGACTTTTTCAGTCTTCATATTATTCTTACTGGATTTTTCAGCAGATACTCTTTCAATTACAGAGGCTATATCTTGAACTCCCATACCGTGAACTCCTTTATATTGGGTATGTGGATTTACCTGTGGTTTTTTCATTCATCTAACCACTCCTTTCACTGCTTTGCATGTGAATTTAGTTGTGGTATATTTCAGAGCATTGGTCGTGTCGGTCGTGCTTCTAAGGATATCCCTTAATTGGGCTGTCCTTTTATTCAATTGTCAAGGTACAGTAAATTAATTATTTAAAGCTTTACTTCTACAGTTACAATTGTGTCGTTTCTAGCGCCACCATGAGGAACTAACAAAATTCTTTTTATCTCAAACCCTCTGTTTTTGCCCATCCCCATACTATTCCAACCAAAACTGATTACTTTCCCACCAGGTTTTACTACTCTCGCAATTTCGTCTTTAACATTAGAATAAAAATCCATTTTGGTATTAAATTCTTTAAGTCCTATACCTTCATAGCATTCTTTTATTTGTCGTGGTGAATAAGGTGGGTCGAATAATACACCGTCCGCATATTCATTTGGAAACATCTTTAAAAAATCTGTAGCCTCCATATGGTAATCTGTATCACAGTTTGGGTTGAGATCATTCGTGATAGTCGCAATCTTACTATTCCTTGCAAATGGGTCTAACCAAATCCCGTCATCAACTTCTTCTTGAAGTAATTCTTTGATGGGTTTTATTGAAAATGTTTCGCTGTTTGGCATGGCCCATTTCCTTTCAATTTGCATAACTTCACCCCCAATACCACAATTTTTATTAAATTTTTATCATTTCACTGATTTATGCCAATACCACACCTAATTCCTCATGCCCTTTATATTGAGAAGTAGCCATAGAGGTTATCTATGGCTACTCTCTTAGAAGGGCTGACCTTAGAACGGCAAATCTTCGTCATCAGGGTCTGTGGGTGGGGTAGCGTTTGTATCCCCGTCAAGTAGTTCTTCAATTTCCTCTTTGGTTAATTGATCCACAAGGCTTTCGGGGTCTGGAATCATACTCATGTACTTGGACAAGTCAATCTTAGTTGGATCCTTCCTGAAAAACTGATATGTCGTCTTTAGCCCTTCTCCAAGCCTTACGACTTTCAAATCCATCTGGGTGAGATCGCCGTATTCATCTTCAAAAGCGATAAGTGCCTTAACTACTTCTTTTGAAGCCTTGAGGATTTTTACTTTATCGTCTGCAATGTCAAGGATAGGTATATATGTTTTAAACGAGGGTGCACGCCCCGCCTTGCAAAGCGGGCAGTCTTTTTTGCCAATGCACTCGATCGTTTTCCAGAAACCACCTATCTGCTCTACATGTTCCCATGCGGCTGCAACTTCAGACGTCGGCACAAGTACACGAATCAGCTTGTTTTCACCAGACTTCATCTTAAAGATTGACGCTGTTTTGTCCATTGCTTCTTTGATTTGCTTAAACCCTTTAATCATACTCTTTTCTCCTTTTCCCTTTTATTTTTTCTTTTTCCTGTAAACCTGTTTCTACTTATTTATGCGTATACTTAGTTGTAACAGTTAAATTGGTAAAATAATGAAAAAAAAATCCCCACACCATTTCGGTGTGGGGTAGTGGGAAAGATTTTACGTCAGGCGTTGTTGGCATAGTATTTATTTATTAATGATTTCCAAATTTGACTTATTCGTGCCTTTGAACACCCCAAAGCATCAGCGATTTCCTTAAACTCAAGACCTTCACATCTCATTTGAAATACTTGCTTTTCTTTCTCTGTAAGATTACTGTAGCATAAAAAATCTATCATTATATTGGTAACATCATAATCAGAAGCGTCACTCGGCAATGCCACTACATTACCTTCCGCTTCTTCGTCATATTCATCTGCAATACCTAATGACTTGGTGAAAGGCTCATGCGTCTTCAGATACCTTAAATATGAATTGATTCCGTTATTCATCACCTTGTCAAAATAAGTCGAAGCCATAGCTTTGGCACTGTCATAGGTGTCCAAAGCCTTATGCACTTTCATTATAGTAACCTGAACGGCGTCCTCTTTATCCACTTCGCTAATAGGTATTTTGCTTAGTTTTTTTCTACAAAGGTGCATTACTTCTTTTAAAAATGCTTCTGTTTCTTTCTCGGCTAACAGCTTATCAAGTTTACTCATTCACATAACCCCTTTTGCTTAAATATCATATGAGTAAATTCAATATCTTTCAGCTTTCCCCCAAGAAGTAGATCGTTGGCGTCTTTATACCCGTCTAAGGGTACTGCAATCTGAACATTAAAACCGTATCTCGTTAATAAACGGCTAACTTGTTCTGTTGCCTCTCTCCCTGCTTTGTCATTGTCCAATAACAGCTTTATGTTATTAACTTTCAATAAACATAACGCAGGGAGCATAGCTTCATAAAACACTCTTCCAAGTAGTGCTACTGATGGCAAACCTACCATATAGCAAGACATAGCATCAATGGCACTTTCAACAACATACAGTTCTTTAAACCTCTTTTTCGATTTCAAAAGATAATAAAGCCCATAGAGTATATCTCTCTTCTCAACCCCCTTTTCATTGTCAAATTTTTTCCCGTGGATACTTCTTCTTTGTAAAAAGCGGATATTACCAAGATGATCTCTTATGGGGAACACTATGCTGTTAGTCTCTTTGTCGAAGCCTACCTCATAAGCATTTATTACTTTATTGCTCAATCCCCTTTTGTACAAATAAGAATGTATAACCCCTTTATACTTTAGACCTTCTTCTTCGGATATGACCTTATGGCTTTTGGTCTTTTTGATTTCTCCTATTATTTGGGACAAAAGACCAACACTTAATGGTTTACTATAACCATTGTCAAAGTACAATAGTTTCTCTATAAAATATTCTGCGTGAGCAATTGACCCTTTTATAACTGTATTTACCAGGTCGTATACCGTACCACTGGCATCACAGCTAAAGCAATGCCATGCGTATGGGTATTTGGTCGATATCCCACAAGAGGGGTTTGACTCCTTATGTACAGGACAACAGAACATATAGTCTTCATTTACCCTTTTTATCCCCTCAAAAGCAGTAGGATTTTCGCTGAAATCGGGGCTATCCACCCAGCTTTCCCTTAGTGATTCAAGGAGTATCTCCAAATCATTAGCGGTTAAGTTCAGCAAAATCCCACCCCCTTAACCGAACAAATGTTCAGTGTAATAATTATTATACTTACTTTACCTTTCAATTCAAGCGCCTTTCCAAGTAGAAATAATATGTATTTGCCTTAGAAATTTAGCGTATCTTCGTCAGTTTCCGTCCAAATACCTTGGTCGATGTTCAACTTGTAGTACAAGTTTCCTCCTTTTTCGCCATCTCTATTCTTTTTTAGCGATATGGTTAAGATGTCGTTGTACAAACGCAAAGCTAAAACTTTTGTTGCTTTCTGGGCAGGATTATCCGATTCCTGTATCTGTTCGAGTTCAGGAGTAGCTTTCTGATCCTTCTTCGCTGCCCTTGCAGATTCACGCCCCGCCTGAGCCATTACTATAAATGGAATACCTGATTTGAGATTCAGTGTTCTCAAAGCATTTGTCGCATTTATGATACGCTTTCTGATATCCCTTTCCCCTGTACCGTCATAAATGTCGTACAACTGGTCGATAATCACCAAGGCAGGTTTCTTTTCCTCGATAAGAGCCTCAATATCAATCGGGGTCAGATTTCTGCCAAAGTCATTTTGAGTTATAATAAAATAATCCTGCTCAAACTGGTTAAGTCTCTCCATATAATCCTTGTAAGCGTCAGTATCAGCCAATTTACCGAACCTGAGTGCTTTATTGGATACATGGAATTTCAGGGTGTCAAGCCTATAAGAAACCTGCGTAGCTGTCATTTCAGTATTAATACACAGTACCGATGAAGGAATACTTTCTTTCACAAGGTAGTTCCATACGTTAAACCCTATATAGTCACCCAACAGAGACTTACCCTCACCCATACGAGCCGTTATCAGCATAAAGTCGTCTGGCATTAAACCACCTATTATATCATCCAAACCTGTCAAACCTGTCGGATAACCTGTTACCTCTTTCCCGTGGGTATCCATGTATTTGGCGTATCTATCAATAGAGTTCTTAACCCAAGAATAGGTGTCGCCCCCGTTCAGTACCTTCTTCAATACCTCCTGTATATCAAAAACAGTCTGCTGAACCGCACCCACAAACCCCAAAGGATTGAGAGAGGATTCAACCAATTTTTGCAGGATAGGAGTTACCTGATTGTCAACGTAACTGCTCTTGATATACTCAATGATCGCAGAAGGAGTGTCCAAGTCTTCAGGGGCATACTCCACGTAACTGCTGAAATTGCTCTTAACCATGTGGTGCGTAGGGGTAGCATGGTACTTGTCACAGTAATCCTTTACAAAGTCAAGTATAGGTTTAGCCTCTGGGCTAAACCATTCTGGCATGACCTTGTTTTTCAGCATAAATAAAGGGTCTTTTGAGTTAATCCACTGATTTATGTAAAACAATTCATGAATCATAGCTACCTGCCACTTCCAATGTAAAATGTGTTATTAATAGATCGCCTGTCTGTAGAACAAAACTCAATAATGTCTGCATTATCCATAATTCTGGAAACTGTCCGCTTCCCAAGAACAGTGGGATTGCTCAGTTCCTCCAGGGATAAGTTTGACGTTATTATGGTGGATAGATTATTACTGTATCGTGTATTGATAAGTATAAATGTCTGTTCTCTTGCGTAGTCAGACATTTTCCCCGCCCCTATGTCATCTATTACGAGCACAGGTACTTCAAAGGCGGGTTCGACTATCTCAGAATCATACTCATCGCTGTACCGACTGCGTAACGTATCCACCCACAGAGCATAGTCAATAAAATAAGCAAGAGGCTTGTCCTGAAATAAATCCTCTTTCTTCTCTATCCTCCTTCGTAGTGTATTTACTAAGTAATGGTTCAAAACTGCGGCCGCACAATGAGTTTTGCCTGTACCTGTCTTTTCCCCTATAAGGCACAGAGAAATCCCACTCTCACCGTCCAGTAAATTACTGACTATATCTTTCATATGGGCCATAAGCTTAGGGTTATCTTTAAAATCATCTATCCTTGCCTGCTGGAAACGAAGAGGGATATTTGCTTTTTCCACATTGTACTTTGCGACCTGATTCGAAAAACAAAAATCAGAAAGCATCTTTGAGTTATCCAATTCCCCCGTTATCCTTCTACAATCCCTTTTGAGGTAACATGCCTTGCAAAAATCATATAGATACATTCTCCATACCCTCCTCATAAAGCCCCAAAGCTTTAAGCCAGTCTGTCAGTTGTTCAGTTTGGACATTTATTCTCTTAAAGAGGGCATATCCTTTTTCCACAGCAATATCTCTGCTTCTTCTGCTCTCTTCTCCAATCTCAGGATCAGTAAAAATAGAATCACCTTGTTTCTTGTACATCCTAATAGTCCAAAGAATATCACTTACTTGTTTTCTGATTTCTCTCAGTTCGTCCTTCTCTGCTTGAGATATAATAGGAGCTTGGTTCTGTATCTTCCCGCCATACCCTGGCAGTTCGCCTGTAACCCTAAAATGGTCAAGTTTTTGCTGTACATTGGCACTTGCAAAAATCTCCCACGAAGGATTACATGAAGTCTGTTTACAGAACTCAAAGAACAGTTTGATTTGCTTCTTAAGAGTTTCATTGCCAAGACGTTTTGCTTCACGAGCCATAGTTGGAGCTGCTATTTTTGATCCAGTACACCGTGTTCCGTATGTTTGTATGTAACAAGTTTGAAAATACTCAATAAAATCTTTAGCGTTCCAGTCGTCTATAGGCTTAACCCAATCTACGAATGGATGGATACGCTCTCTTGATGGACTACTGTTATCGGTAAATGTTTGTGACACTGTACGCCCCACCCTCTGGATGGGTTTTGGTATCCTGTGTTCCTCAGCACAAGCGACAAGCACAGGAACTTCTGTTTCAACTTCAGAATCCTCTGTATCAAATACAGAAACATCTGCTCCAACAACAGAGGTATTTATCTCCTCTTCCTTGAACACCCCAAAGTTATCAGCCAACTCAGTCAACTCAAGATACTCTTCCCCCACCAATTCGAGGATACCGACAAAAAATTTATCGTGGGGGCAAGACACAAAATTACTTAAAAATAAGTCATAAGAAAGTACGTTAAGGGTATACACGCACTTATTATTGGTGGTTTTTGTCTGGCTTAAGTATCCCTTTTCGAGCAACTCATTCTTTGCCCTTATTACTGTACTCATTGAACAGTCAAGTGCCCTTGTAAGGTCGTAGATAGTAATGCTTACACTTAAGCCTGTCCGAGAAGAAAATGCAATATGATTCAACTTATAAAATAAGTCCAGTGCAGAACGTGATAATAAGCGTTGATTCCTTAAATCAAAATCTTTAATAAGCAACATGACTACCCAACCTCTCTCATTTGTATATTGAACGATAATATGCGTTTGCAGGCTCATCATCTGGAAACACTTTGACATAGATACGAGAATCTTCAGTAAAAATAAGATAATTGTTCTCCAGAACTTCCAAAGGTAATGAATCGTCAGGGTGTACTCTGCATGTCAATTCAGGCATACCTAATTGAGCACACTTTGACTCTATATCTTCAAGGGTAATGTAAACTATACCCCTTGAATCCAACTGCTTTTTAGATAGGGCATCCAGTCTACAGTCCAGTAGAATCCCGTACAACAACAGAGCAACAGGAGTCATGCCCTCGTTACAACGAAACCATGTCGCTTTAGGAATAACAATGCTGTCCAATATATAGCCAGAAGCACCCGAAATTTTTAATCCCTTTAGAGTGGAATACTTACGCCTCAACTCATCAAGCTCACCCAACAGACGCATCTGATCTGTACTGACAGCAACGTATAAATCTCTATATTCGTTAACCTTTTCCCTTATTTGCTTAAATAAATCCTTCTTATCCTCTGAATGCCTTTTAAAGTATTCATTAAGCTCTTCACTAATATCAATTTCAATGTCCTTAGAAACTCTAAGTTTTGGCATAAATTTTTTCACCATCCTTTTTAGGGTAGGCCCCTCCCTACGCACTTATACCGTTCAAGTTAATCGTTAGTTAAGTGGAAATATTATGAAACCATATTTTTCTAACTTGTTTTTCCTAAACAAAGTGTCTACCATCAAGGGTACAAAGTTATGAGCGATTAGGAGGTAGGTATATGCTTAATAATTTTGTCAACTATATGAGAAATGAGAAGTCAATGTCTGAAAACACAATCTACAACTATGCTTCTGACCTTACTCAATTCAAAAACTATATCAAAAAGGACTTGGATAGGGCTGAAAGGAAAGATATCGAGAATTTCATAGCCCACCTTAAAGAACAGAGGATGGCTACGTCCAGCATTCATAGGAAAGTCGCTGCCATAAAGTCATTCTATAAGTTCCTTATTAAGAAAGAGTATATTAAAGAAAACCCTGCTTTGCTTATTGAGAGTGGAAAGTTAGAGAGGAAGCTACCCCGCCCACTACCTGAAGAAGATATCAACAAAATCAGCAACGTGGCACAGTCACTAAGAGATAAAGCAATCATAGAAACCCTTTATGGAGCGGGATTAAGAAGGTCAGAACTGATCACTCTAAAAAGAACCAACATCAACTGGGAAAAGGGCATACTGCACATTAAGGGTAAGGGTAAGAAAGAAAGGCT
>Ga0134105_1000900_pt1 | contig 25657 bp, 18 predicted proteins | sample 16_3_2metaG_FD_94457 | JGI IMG/M metagenome (GOLD analysis project Ga0134105, IMG submission 94457) | Switchgrass degrading microbial communities from high solid loading bioreactors in New Hampshire, USA - 16_60_3.3_214_A3 metaG | ecosystem: Engineered > Bioreactor > Semi-continuous > Anaerobic... | reverse complement strand
CCTTAAGACCTCAATCACTATTTTTGCTTTTTCTTCCGGTGTAAAATTTCTTCTCTTTTCCATAGTTCCATACTAACTTATTTTGGCCGTTTTGTCTGTCTTAATTTCTGGTATCATTATAGCGGTTGAGATGACCATGAACGGCCGGCCCATCACCCAGGAAACCATTCAGAGTATGGGTGCTGCCAAGGCCGAGGTGGAACTTAGCAAGCTGCAGGCCACATTAAGCACCAATATGGTTCATTTCAAAGGTCTCAAAGGTTTGCGCCTGACTCTCGACGTAGGTGTTAAAGTGTCTATTGAATGTAATGATGATGTTACCATAGAGATAGAGATAGTTGGAACTTTTGAACAGGAAGTTCGCATCGATATTGGTGTAGACGGTGATGCAGTCTGGGAATGGTGGGGCATATTCCCATACATTGCCGAGTACGAGGTTACAGCTTATGTTGAACTTTACGAATATACAGGAATTGGTATCGAGGCCACCATTTCCACCATCGAGACCGATGAAGAGGGTTTTGGCACGAAAAACGAATCTATTGAGAAGATAGGCAAGCAGATCAAGGAACTGATGGATAAAAAGGAAAAATATATCGGTGATGGAACAAAAACCGTCAGTGACAGTCTGGAAGAAAAGTATTCCGACATGCTTGAAAATGAAACCGACTGGGTGACACTTTTTGAAAAAGAAATCTTTGATAAGGACTTCCATGTACTCGCGATCATTGCGATAAACGTTGAGGTCAAGTTTGTTGTATCTGCAAACCTGAACATTTCTCTGGGCATGGATTTCTGGTACGAGAACGCAAAGCGCTATGTCTACACTGTTCAGGTATTCTCCAGGAAGGTTACAAGTGATGTCATTAACCTGGTAGAGGAACACTGGGAGTTTGAATTCTACGTTATGGGTACTATGGGCCTGCGCGCAGGTATCCGTGCCGGAATCAGCGTAGGCTTGCTGTCCACAAAACTTGCCAGTGTAGGTTTTGCTGCAGAAGCAGGCGCATACGTCCGCGTGTGGGGTTACTTCTACTACCAGTTGAAATACACTGCTTCAAAAGGCAGAACCAGTTCATATTCGGGCGCCATATATCTGGAGTTTGGCATCTATCTTGAGGTTACCTTTGAAGCTCAGGCTTTAAACAATACATTCAGTTATGAGAAAAGCCTGTTTGATAAAGAATGGCCGTTGCTCTGGGCAGGAGACCGGGACAATGTACGCGACTTTGCATACAAACAGGAGGAAGCTCCCGACATCAAGCTGAAAAGTTATATTACTTCCACCAGGCTGCCTGACAGTGTCTTTGACATGGCATATCTGGATCTGAAAGAGGGTCTGGAGAAGGATGAAGACGGCAACAGGTTTATGTCGGTTGCAAACTACGATGCTCCTGCTGAACAGGGTAAAACCGATGTAAGCAAGGATAAACAGGACGATGAGAAGAACTTTATCATTGATATAAGCAATGACGCTTTTGCATATGATCCTAATACCAATACAATCAGCGTTGAACCGAACGGACAGATTAAGCAGGAAGGTGTAATGACTATTACATGGAAAAACAGGCCGATGGAATTTAGTTCGGTTCCAATCCACCGCACCATAACACTTTACTGGGACAACCTGAAAGACGGATATGTTATTGCACCTAATACGAACGGCGGCAGTTATGTGCCCATCATCTTAAAGAAACACGAGGAAGAAGTTATAGCTCCTGAAGATCCCGTTAAGACAGGATACCTGTTTGCAGGCTGGTATAGCGATGAAAAACTGACAAAACCCTATACCTTCCCGAAAACCATGCCAAATATAGATACAAATATATATGCTGCATGGGTGCCTGCCACCGATACCCCATATACAGTTGAACATTACCAGCAGAAGCTTGGCTCCAGTGAATATGAACTGGTGGATCGTGAAACCTTTAAGGGAATCACCGACAGTACTGTCACGCCACTTACAAAGTCATACACCGGATTTAAGACCCCGAATACAGAAAAGCTGGTTATAAAGGCTGACGGTTCATCTGTTCTGCGTTACTACTATGATCGCCAGACTCATTCAGTGACATTTAATCCTGGAGAAGTTGGCGGTGAGCCGGTTGTAACCCGTCTTAAATACGGCTCGACCATTACCGCGCCCCAGTTTGCTGCAAAGGGCTACATTTTCCGCGGATGGGACAAAACCGTAAGCACCTATATGGGCGACCAGGATTTAACCTATACAGCAGTCTGGGAAAAGGAGCCGAATGCTGAATACCGCATTGAATACTATGTGCAACAGACCGATGGCAGGTTTGTATTGCAGGAAGTGGTTTATTGTACCGGAAAAACCGGTGATTCGATTAATGCCAGTGACCTGCGCAAGGATGCCAAATATGCTGAAGAAGGCGTTACATCGTTCAGGAACGTAACTGTCGGAGGAGAGCCAAAGGATGCTGTTACCATTTCAGGTGACGGAAAGACAGTAATCAAGGTAAATTACAAACGTGAACAGTATACTGTCACATTTAATCCCGAAAACGGGACTCAGAGCATTGTATACACATTATATTCAGGTGCAGAGATCAAAGCTCCGACGGTAACACGCACAGGCTTTACCTTTAACAGCTGGTATCCTGAAGTTCCGGCAACCGTTTGTACTAAGAATCTGTCCTTTAAAGCCCAGTGGGACGGAAAAGAGGGGGTAACATACAGGGTTAAGCATATTCGCCAGGATTTGGATGGAACCTATCCCGACGACGGTGAGCTTGTTGAATATGTTGAAATGACCGGTACATCGGGTAATTATACCATTGGCAGAGAGAAAGCTTATGAGGGATTTACGGCGCTGGAGTTCAGCCAGCAACTGATTGAGTATGATGGGTCCACCGAAGTGGAAATTCACTATAGCAGAAACAGCTACCAGGTAACATGGATGGTGGATGGTGATGTATATAAAACCGGGAATGTGAAATACGGCGCAACCATCACAAAACCACAGGAACCGAAAAAGCCAGGCTATGTGTTTGAACGCTGGGACGGATTTACCGAGCATACAGCGATGGACAGTACTGCAAAAACATATACGGCAACCTGGAAACCTGCAACCGATACACCTTACACGGTAAAACACATCCTGGCCGATCAGGATGGCAACCACGATACCGGGGATGCACAAGTTTATACCGAAACAAGGCATGGCATAGCAGGAAATCAAACCAACGCCACTGTAAAGAACTATCCAGGCTATACTGCCCAAAGCGTGGCCCAGGAAGAAATTCAGGCAGACGGCAAAACGGTTGTGACCATTTACTATGACAGAAATGAATATACCGTAACATGGGTGGTTTATAATAACAATATTTTTACCACAACTGATGTAAAATTCGGTAATACCATAAGCGTACCCGGAGGTGCTCCCACAAAAACAGGTTACAGTTTTAATAAGTGGCAGGATATACCCGAAACCATGCCTGATAAAAATATAAGCATAATGGCGGAATTTACCCCGGATGAATATGTTGTAACATTGGATACGAACCGAGGAACTCTTACCGTATCAGAATGTGTTTACGTAACATATCACAGTGAGTACGGAATACTTCCCGAACCCGCCTTTGAAGAATTCCTGTTTGACGGATGGGAAGACGAATACGGTACGATTATTACCGGAAAAACTATTGTAAATATACCACGTAATCATAAACTGAAGGCCATCTGGGTGGATAATGATAATGCAATGCAGTATAAGGTAAGGCATATGCTTCAAAATGCCAACAATGACGGGTATACCGAATGCTATGCTGAAAATCGCTACGGTAATCCAGGAAGCAAGACCAACGCGAAAGCAAATACTTATGCGGGCTTCACTGCACTGCCATTCTCGCAGGCAACGATAAGTGAAAACGGCGGTGATGTGGTTGAGATTTATTATATCCGCAATGCCTATAACGTCACATGGAACATAAACGGTGAGGAGAAGAAAGAAAATTACCGCTTTGGCCAGAATATTACCGAGCCAAAGGTCAACATCCCGGGTTATAACTTTATTGGCTGGAATATTACTCCTGAAACCACCATGCCTGACAGTGATCTTGTTTATACAGCGCAATTGGCAGAAGCCAATTACACTGTCAGATTTAACGGTAACGGCGGAAATGATATAAGTGAACTGACTGTTATATACAACAGCGTATACCCGGCCCTGCCTGAAAGCAGCCGTACAGGATATACTTTTACCGGCTGGTTTACCGAAGCCGAAGGCGGCACCCGGGTGAAAGCCGGAGATATCGTGAATATCACCGATGACATAACACTGTATGCCCACTGGGCACCCAAAACATACAGCGTTAAGTTCAATCTGAATGGCCTGGAGGGCGAGACTCCTGAAACCATCACCGTAACATATGGTGAAATGTATGGCAGCCTGCCTGATGTAACAGGAATTAAGACAGGGTACCATTTCAAAGGCTGGTATACCGCCCCAAACGGTGGCGAGCCGGTAAACAGCAATACTACTGTTAATATTGCCGAAGACATCACACTGTATGCTCAACTGGCACCCAACACTTACACAGTGAAGTTTAATGCCAACGGCGGCAGCGGTATAATGCCGGACCAGATCCATATGTATGGCAAGAACCTGGCGTTGCCAGAAATCAAGTTCAGCAAGGACGGATACACCTTCACAGGCTGGAATACAAAAGCTGACGGAAGCGGTACCTCTTACAAAAACAAGGAAATTGTGATCAACATGACTGAGGTGGATGGTGATGAAATCAACCTTTATGCCCAGTGGATTATAAACAGTTATACGATTACCTTTAACAGCGCCGGCGGTACGCCCGTACAGGCTATCACAGGCAAATATGAAACTGAAATCAGTGAACCTGATGATCCCGCTAAGTACGGGTATTCCTTCGAAGGCTGGATGAATGGGGATAAATTGGTGACATTCCCCGTTAAGTTGACCGAAAACCTGAACCTGACCGCAAGTTGGAAGGCAGTAGAATATGACATTATATATATTGGTATGGACGGTGTAGAAAACAGTAATCCGGCAAGCTACACCATCGAGAACGATGCGATGGCCCTGTCAGCTCCCGGGGCAAAGACCGGATATACTTTTATGGGGTGGTTCAGTGATGAATCTCTGTCAGATGACAGCAGGGTTAATGGCGTAGCCATCGCTTCAGGCAGTACGGGAGTAAGAACCTTCTACGCCGGCTGGAAGGCAAACCTCTATGGGGTCAACTTCGATGACGGTACCGGGTCGAACAATGCAGGCGGAAGCATGTCTGCCCAGGTCTTTACCTATGATATGGCTCAGGCGCTTAAGAGCAATGAATTTGCAAATACCGGCTATAACTTTATTGGCTGGGGTATTGAACCCAATAGTGAGGTTGTATATACTGACGGCCAGATAGTCAGCAACCTGGTGCCTTACGGCAGCATAACCCTTTACGCTCAATGGGAACCCATTAAGTATGCCATATCATATACATTGGGTTCGGGTGCATCAGGCGCCAATAATCCAACATCCTATACCATTGAGACACCGGATATTACGCTGAAAAATCCATCGGGTATTAAAGCCGGTTATCAGTTTCTAGGCTGGTATAGCGGTGACACTAAAGTGACATCTGTTCCAAAAGGAAGTACAGGAAATGTATCGCTTAAAGCCAGGTGGGCTCATGGCGGCATATTCACGCTCGAAAAAACAGGAGAAAAAGCTAATGGTTCAGCAAAAGATATTACCTTTACGGTTACACGTACATTCCCGTCGGATACTGTTCCTACCAGTGATGTACAGCGGGTTTATTACCGTACGGTAAACGGTACTGCCATAGGCGGAACTGCAGCTCCCATCCACTTTAGCCATGTTGGAGGGGAGGATGTATTCCTGAACTTTAACCAGAATGATACCGCCAAAACCTTTGTGGTGAAGAGTGAACGTTACTTTACAGGTAATGATGATATTGTCAACAGCTTTACCAATGGTGTGAGCCGTTATTACGATGTTGAGCTGTACAGGGTTGTCAGCCCGCAGGGCAATTGCACGGGCACACTGGGCAGCAGCCCAAAAGTCAGACGCACAATAGCACAAGGTTCGGATTATGTTTTGGATAAGTCCTTCTTCAGTAATTATTATTGGTCAAATACCGACTACAATAAATATAATATTACTGATTCGGGATTTGACAAAAACCCGTCAAGAACCATTACTATTGATCCTGGCTCTGTGAACATGAAAGAAACATACAGGCTGTATGCAAAATCTACTGTAAGTGATTATCTCTTTGGTATGTTCATGCAGGTAACCGAGAACGATGATGGCTACCAGTATATAAATGTTGAAAGTACATCGAACAGTTCACGTTATTACAAACTGAAATTTGAAATTAGGGAAGGAGCCAAACACACAACTTGGGAAAATCATTACGTGCCCATAGCAACGATAAGGGAATCGACAGTCATTAAGCTAACCGAATATTCCACCAGTTGGATGGAGCTATTCAATTTCTCTACATCTCTTGCATCACTGCGGGTTGCTACTGGTGAGACATTTAAGATCAGATTTGATGCATCCGGAAGCGGTAATGATGACTGGCAATATACTTCATTCAGGCATTTTCTGTCGGTTTATGACATAACAGAACCTAAAGTCAAACGTATTGCACCTTTGGCATACAGCAACTACAAGACTGGAGATACCATTACCATTGCCGTTGAGTTCAACGAGATAATCGGATCGGTATCAAATGTAAAACTGGGTTCTTTCAGCCAGATACCTGTAAACAGTTGGACTTATGTGGACGGCGTGGGCACCAACATGCTTGTATTTAAGGGTACTTTAACAAAAGATTTCGCAGTTAATCCCGACATGAACACAGCACTTGCAAAGATCACGCCCACAGTAAGCGGAACGATAAAAGACATGGCTGACTGATATCCGGCAAGGGGACAGGCACCTTATCATGTCCCCTTGTACAGCTAAACTTTCGGGATTGTATTGTACAGTGTTTCCAGAACCGGAGGGTAAACAAATGAAGCGATTTTTATCTGTTTTAATATCATTACTGCTTCTAATGTCACCTGTTTTTGCGGCTGAAAATGAAAATGCACTGCAGCCTGTACGGGTAGCACTGATAGACACTGGCATATCACCGGTAGCTATTGATATATCCCGTATTGCAGAAGGAAAAAACTATGCAATACCGGATTTCACATTGTTATTAAATAAAATAAAGATACAGATATATTTGTTACCATAAGAGCAGTTCGCTTCTCCATGTCCGGCATCGTTTAGAAGCCCGGCATGGAGTATTTTTTTGCGTCCGGGAACAAAGAAACGGATATATCAGGCAAAAAAAGATTACCGGAACATTTCAGTATGCTTTTAAAGAGTAATACATATGGAAACCGGTGCTATTGAAACCGTTTTATTATGAAAAATCGGGAGAATAATATCAAACCCAAAAAGAACACTTGTTCTTTCAAAGAAAATGGGATATAATTCTGGTATAAATTAGTAGAGCAAGTATTATCAGGGGGTTCAAAATGCATCTGGGTTCAATCTACTTAATTGTTAATGGTTTTTATAAATCAATTGAGTTTTATGAAAATCTGTTGCAGATTCCGGTAACCAGGATAAATAAAGACAGGTTTGCAATGTTCGATTATGAGGGAAAATGTTTGGCCATTATGAATGGGCATTTTGATTCGCAAAATCCCGATCTGGTTATACGGAAAGGAGAATATTCAGAGCATTTTGATGATTTGAAAGCAATAGCCCTTGCGCCAAATACCCGTAAATTTGTTCTGAATTTCTGGACCGAGGACTTAAGAAAAGAACATGAGCGTATTAAAGGCCTGGAAATCACCAATAACCTGACAAAAATAAAATATATCTGCTATGTAAGGCCATATTACTACTTTCAGTTAACTGATCCCGACGGAAATGTCATAGAAGTTACAGGAGCTTATGCACCGGAGGCAGGTGAATTTAATGAATGATGATCTAGTCAGGAAAGCAGAACTTGAAATTAAAAAGTTAAGCAGTACGCCTACGGGAGTCCATATATAAAAACAGCAGGAAATTATGCCCCGCGTGGCATTCCGGTATGCACTTGAAAAAATGGAGCCGGCCAGAAAGGCTGAGTTGATGAGTTAATAAGTTATATAAAGAAGCAAACCGGACAGGACGATTTTTTATCTGAAAAGGTTCTACATACACTTATCCGGGTGTATGGAAGGCTTATAAAAAGTTTAAATCAGGAGGTTTTTTATATGATAACCTATGACAAGATTGCGGAATATTGGGACAAGATATTCAAAGATACCGAAATAACCACGATTAGTTCAAAAAGCATTGACCATGATGATTTGGATGAGGCCCTGGATTGGCTTTGCCAGGATTCGGTCTCTATATTGGATTTCGGTTGTGGGAGCGGTATTTGGTTATTCAAGTGCTCTTTTAGAGGAACAAAAACGCACCTGGGTATTGATATTTCCGAAGAGGGTATTAAAGTTGCCAGGGAATTGCAAAAGGTGAATAAGAAAGAGACTTTTAACTTTACAGCAGGCGGGGTAGAAAAGCTGGAGTCTGTAGCAGGAGGTTCCTTTGATGGTGTTATTCTGTCAAACGTTATCGACAATTTAATCCCGTCGGATGCCATTAAAGCATTGGAAGAAGTAAAACGTATTCTTAAGAGAAATGGTAAACTGCTGGTGAAATTGAATCCATTCATCACGGATGAACAGATAAAGGAATGGAATATTAAGATTATTGATAAAAATTTCTTGGACGATGGATTATATTTATGGAATCAAACTACTGAAGAATGGACTGAACTATTTGAAAACTATTTTAGTATTGTAAAATATAAAGAAATTTATTTTCCTAAATACGAACAATTCAACAGGTTATTTTTACTATGCAATGATAAGGATGATAATACGCAGGCATAATACAATTGCTTATATGCTGATTTTGATTATTATTGCAGATAAAAGCAACCGAAAAATATTGCATCAGATTAAAAATGCCGGATGTTCAATGAGACGCGCAATTATGACCGATAAATACCTGTTTGTGTGGCAAAAACAGGTATTTAGGTAATTTTTATAAAAGGTTGAGTATTTTAATGTTTTGCATCAACGTCTTGCATTTGTCAAAACCTTGGATATAAATATTCCGCATAAAAATATAAGGAGAGTGAACCTTACGGTTATTTCACAACTCTCCTTATAAATGCAGAACCTGACTGTTATAGTTGGAGAATAAACTGATTAACAGGAGCTGGTTTTAAGAAGCGCTACCCGAAAACAGTGTTTTAATGTTGTCATCAGTAAAGTCATACCATGTGACTCCCGGCTTTTCGTCCTGCTTGCTGATAGCCGACTGGAATTCCTCCTGTGTAGCGTTTTCACCATTTACATAATAGGATATGGTTTCATTATTGCTGGTATCAGCACCTGATTCACAGTAAGTTATCTTGTCTATTGTGTAGCCATCCTCAGTGAACTTAATCGTGCCAAATCCGTAATCCGATGCACCGCCCGAAAATGAAAATGTCCCGTCCTCCTTTAATTCCATAAAGGATCTGTACCAAAGAGTGTAGCCATTAACTACACCGTCCTGATATCGCAGAACCTCGAAACCAAAATAATCGTCATTGTTTACAGCCAGCGAAAGGATAACTTCAGGCACATTATCTTTATCCAGATCAACTACTGCAAACTTTTTGACTTCAGCTGTAACACTGCTGTCACTGCTAACAGCCTGGTTTAACTGAGTAATATCCAGTTCTTCTTTGGTGTCGGAACTGTAAAATTTAGATTTGTTCTGCAATACCGACAGGTATGCGCCCATATGCGATTCAGGCGACGGTGAGGGGGAAACGGATATTTCAGATGGAACCGGGCAGCGTCTGCCCTGAGTTTTGGCATCCACTAAATACAAATATTAAGAGAATAATGGTAAGTAGTGCTAAAATCCTGTTTCTCATTTGTACATTCCTTCCTTCCAAGCCAGTGATTTTTACCGGGTCTGAGCTTATGAAGCAAACATCATACAGCTCACTGGCTTTAGTCTTCAGCTATAGTATGATTAAGCAATCAATCTAAATATTAAACTGTTTGTCTATTTTTGTCAATTGTTTAATTTGTTAAAATATGTAGCCTTATCTGATGAATATTTTTTGAAATGTGCGGATAAAATGTATTTAATTGATAATCGGTGTAAAGTACCTGAAATCGCATAAGGACATATAAAAAAGACTGTAAATCTATTTAAGAAAAATGACGGTTATAAGGTATCGGAGGACCTTATAACCGCCTGGAAATGTGATTACACTTTGAACTTGGATACCAATTCGGTAAGCTTTTGTGAACTGTTTTTGGAGATCATGCAATATCTTATTACTTCACTGGCTTTTTCAACCACATTTGAAGTTTTTTGTGCAATGTTTGATGTTCCTGATGCGCCGTCATTGGTTGCTAAAGTTATCTTATCAATAGCTTTGGACATATTCTGGATTGAAGCCGCTAATTCTTCGGCAGTGGCACTTATTTCGGTTACAATGCTGTTTACAAGCTCAGCATCCCTGTTATACTGGTCGCTTATATTCACCATGGATGCGTAATCATTAGCTACTGTTTTATCAATAAACTTAAGGAGCTCCTGAGAGCTTTGGATAAGGTTATCTACTGATAAGACCACATTTTTGGTAACCTCTTGTATTTCATTAACAGCCTTTTTGGAGTTTTCAGCCAATGTTCTGATTTCATCAGCAACCACAGCAAAACCTCTGCCGGCTTCACCCGCTCTGGCCGCTTCTATTGCTGCATTCAGAGCTAAAAGATTTGTCCGTGCGGTTATTTCCAGGATTGCATCTGATAAAACATTGATTTGCTCTACTTCCTTTGACTGTTCAATAGCTTTTTTCAGTCTTTCATGGGTATTTGAATAAATATTGGTTGCTATCCTCTGTGATTCTACGGCATTTGCCTTCAGATCATTTGCCCTCTTGCTTATCTCACCTGCAGTCATGGCACCGTCCTGAGCTTTTGTTGCCAGAGAGTCAATAGCAGTTTCTATTTCTGTAGTTGTAGCATTCATTTCCTGTGTGGACGCAGCAGTTTCTTCCATGCCGGCAAAAAGTTCTTCTGTTGTGGCTGATACTTCTTCGATTTGTGAATTGAGATCCTCCATGTTCATGGTTGTGGCTGCAACAGTATCAGAAACATTCATTGCTTCTGCTATAACACCGTTAACAACTTCCCTTATTGAGCTCTGCATTTTTTCGAGGGACCTTGCCAAAAGACCTATTTCATCTTTTCTCTTTAAATCTTTGCCTGGGATTGACTGGGTGAAATCTCCTTCTGCCGTTGTGCTGAGCAGCTTTGAAGCTCGTACAATTGGTTTTGAAATGCCTGATGCGATAATATAGGTAATAACAATACCAACCAGAATGTAGATTAGTAAGACGATCGGTATATAAGCCTGTATTTCGGATAATCTTGCCAATACTTCATTCTCGGGTGCAGTAACAGCAAGATACCAGTTAGTTCCGTCAACTGGGGCAAAACCTGCAATATAATTTACTCCCTCATATGTGTAATTACCGTTCCCTCTTTTGCCTTCCAGCATCTGCTGATGCAACTGGGCCAGTGATATGAGTGATAAGTCTTCTGTGGATTCTTCAATAGCATTGAACATATTAATAACCTTTTCTTTATCACTGTGGGCTATTACAGTACCTCTTTTATTAATCAGAAATGACGTGCCTGTCTGTGCAAAGGTGATATCGTCAACAATATCGCTTAAAGTATTGCCGTCCCTGACTGCTACCAGAGAGCCAACTATTTGACCATTCTCTCTTATCGGAACTCCAAAGGCTAATATCACTGATCCGTTGTTTTTACTTATAATTGGGTCAGAAACCGCTCTTTCGCCAGCCATTGGTTTTGTGAAGTGAATCCTGTCGCTGATGTCGGTTTTCGTACCGTCCGTAGCTATCATGGTACCGCTTTTGTCTGCAATTCCCATTCTGATGTGCCCTTTATGTTCCACTTCTTTACTTAGTATAGCCAACTTCTCTTCTATTGATATACTTGTGTCGTATATCACAGGCAATTGGGCAAGTGTTTCCAGGGTGTTCAATTCCGCGGTTATACGGCTTTGAACGGTTTTTGCACCCTGATATGCAATATTTGCAATGGCATTCGTTGCTTCTGCTTCAATAATTGATGCCGATACTCTGTAAATTAGCAGGCTGATACCTATGCAGGCAACTGTGACTAATGGCAGGTAAAAAAGCGCAATTTTTGTCTTTAGACTTCTCATAGTCATTCCTCGCTCCCCATATTGTTTGATTTTCAACTCAAAAATAAAGAAAAATAACCCATGTAGAATAAAATACCCTGTTTATTCCACATGGCCGGCAAGCTTGAAAGCCATCTGGCATTTACATGCTTTGACAGCTTCCACGCTTTGGATTCTGTTTAATTGTTTTACTTTAATTTTGAAAAAAAAGCCTTGGAATATTATGTTACCATATTATGATTGTCAACTCAAGTAACATTTTGTCGAAATACAAGGTATTTTTAGATTAATATCAGCATAAGTGATATATAATTTTTATCATACCTGCACTCTTTTGTCTACAAAAAAAGCAAGCAGTGCATGTATTTTTGATATAATTGATGGGGAGTATTTTGAATTATATATTGTAACTGTTCTGATTTTTTGCTATAGCATTTTATTATGTGACGGTTCAGGAGGTAAGGCATGAACGTTCTGGTTTTAAACGGAAGTCCCAAGGGCAAATACAGCATTACACTGCAAACATCGCTATATCTGGAAAAGAAATTTCCCGAGCATAAATTTAAGTTTCTGGACGTTGGCCAGCAAATTAAATCCTTTGAAAAAAATTTTTCACGTGCGGCTGACGCAATAACTGATGCTGAACTGATAATTTTTTCTTATCCTGTTTATACCTTTATTGCGCCAAGCCAGTTGCACAGGTTTATTGAGCTTTTGAAGGCATCAGGCATCGATTTGGCAGGCAAATTTGCTACTCAGATTACAACATCAAAGCATTTTTACGATGTGACGGCCCATAAGTACATTCAGGAAAACTGCCAGGATCTCGGAATGAAATATGTTAAAGGGCTTTCTGCCGATATGGACGACCTCCTGACCGAAAACGGACAGAAAGAGGCAAATGATTTCTTTGAGTTCGTCTGCTGGAGCATTGAACATGATGTATATGAAATTAATCCAGGAAATACTGTTACTTCAGCCCATCTTCCGGTTAGTACCGTTTCGCAAAATGATGATGAAAAAAGCGGTGATGTGGTTATAGTCACCGACTGTACAGGAAACGACAAGCAGTTAAGTGATATGATTAACAGGTTCAGGGCAGTTCTTAAGCACAGGAGCCGCATTGTTAACATATCCGAATATCCATTCAGCGGCGGATGTTTAGGATGCTTCAATTGCGCATCCACAGGGAAATGTGTTTATAAGGACGGATTTGATGATTTCCTGCGCAATAATATTCAAACTGCGGATGCAATTGTATATGCATTCTCGATAAAAGATCATTCCATGGGCTCAATTTTCAAAATGTATGATGACAGGCAGTTCTGTAATGGCCATCGGACAGTGACTATGGGAAAACCTACCGGATACCTGATCAGCGGAAATTATCATGCAGAATCGAATTTACAGATGATAATTGAAGGCAGGAGCGAGGTGGGAGGAAATTTTCTGGCGGGAGTTGCGTGTGATGAAATAAATCCGGATGAAGAAATTGACAGACTTGCTGCAAGGCTTGACTATGCCATAAGTAATAAATACAGCCAGCCAAGAAATTTCTATGGTGTCGGCGGAATGAAAATTTTCAGGGATCTTATATGGCTCATGCGCGGGATGATGAAAGCAGATCATAAGTTCTATAAGGAGCACGGAATATATGATTTCCCGCAAAAGAAAAAAGGAACAATGCTAAAAATGTATCTTGTGGGCGCACTTATATCTTCCCCGAAGCTGAAAAGCAAAATGGGGAACAAATTGAATGAAGGCATGATTGCACCGTACCGGAAAGTTTTGGATAAGTTCAGCCCGTAAATTAATTTTCGGAACCCCGGGATGAGCATAATGAAAGATGACAGTTGCCTGTCTGAAGAAAGGGTTGGAAAGCAAGGCAAGTGGGCTGTATTTTATTCTTTGATGCAGAAAAAGAAAATGAAAGAGGATTTAAACAGTAATAGCAGCAATCAGTGATTTTGCCAATATGATATTTAAAATACCTGAGATTGGTTTGAATGTTGGCGCATATGAAAACCTTGAAAATGCTCATATCTGGAGTAATTTTAAGAGATAAAGTGGTTGACATAAATAGATGCATTAGGATATGATAGTAATATCGGTAAATCATAATTTCAAATAAGCTTTATAGCTGACGACAGATTTGATGCTTATTCTGTTTAAACCCGCATAAATGGTTGTCCCTGTGGAGCTTCACTAGGAGTGATCATTAATGAATGTGACGTATATAATGATCTTGGATATTCATTCCATAGCGATACTCCTAATTATCTGTTTTCATGCATTAAAAGTGTTTGAAGAAGATTCTCTGCGGGATAAACTGTACCTGTCGGTTTTATATACAAATGTTTTTTTGCTTGTTATAGACATATTAAGCAGATTTGACGGTCATGCTGCAGGATTTTATCCCGCGTTAAATCATATTGGAAATTTTGTGATGTTTTTAATGAGTCCGGTTTTACCTTCATTATGGCTTGCATATGTCCACTATCAGGTTTTTTGTGATGAAAAAAGAACCAGGCGATTGTTTTTACCACTAGGTGTTATCTTTATAATAAATGCTGTTATATTAATATTTTCCCAGTTTTTCGGATTGTATTACTACTTCGATTCAAATAACGTATATCAGAGGGGGCCGTTGTTTTTTATCCCTGTTCTTGTTACAGTTATTTTGCTGCTTACAGCTTATATAATAGTGATTGTAAATCGCAGAAATCTGGGAAGAAAAAGTTTTTTCTCGCTTATCTTTTTTGCATTGCCTCCTGTTGTAGGTATCATTTTGCAGGTTGCATTCTACGGATTTGCCTTCATTCTTAACAGCGTTGTACTTTCTCTGCTGGTAATATTTTTAAACATGCAGAATTACAGTGTTTATACCGATTATCTCACAGGGCTGAATAACCGAAAAAAGCTTGATATGTATTTAAAAAAAAAGGTTAGCATGAGTGCTGAAGGAAAAACCTTTTCTGCAATTTTAATAGACATAAACAACTTTAAACATATTAACGATACATACGGGCATGATGCAGGCGATAAGGCGCTGGAGATTGCGGCAAAACTGCTTAAAAGCTGCATTCGAACCGGTGATTTTATTGCCAGATTTGGTGGCGATGAATTTATTATTATTGCGGATATTTCAGACAAAAATGATTTAGAAGCGTTTGTTATAAGAATTAATAAATGTTTTGACAATTATAACAAATCTGCTTCACATCTTTACGAGCTTGAGTTCAGTGTGGGTTATGCCGTGTATGACTGCAAATCACATAAAAGTGCGGCAGAATTTCTGAAACAGATTGACATTTTGATGTATGAGGACAAACAGGCATATCATAAAAAACACGGTATAATAAAGCAGGATTCAAAATAAGACAGGGGATCAGCTCCCCTGCCTGTGGCACAGTTCCAGTAACTTCTGGCTTAGATTGCTCAATTCCGATATGGATTGGGAAATCATGTCAATAAAATTGTGTTCTGTAGAAAGAGTGGAAGCAATTTCCTCTGTAGCTGCGGTATTCTCTTCGGTAATGGCAACAACTGACTCGAATTGCTCACCAAGTTTCTGCAATTCATGAGTAGTTTGTATAACTGTATCGGTATTGTCTTTCAACTTAAGAATGGCCGTGGCAAAAGATTCTTTCATAGAGTTAAAGGAATTGGCGATTTCCGTAAGTAAAACCTGGCCGTCCTCAACCGCTTTCTTTCCTTCGTAAGATTTCTCCCGGGCGGTCTTTGATTTTTCGAATAATTGATGTGTCACCTTCGTAATACGGGAAGCAATTTCACTGCTTTGCTCGGCAAGTTTTCGAACTTCACCGGCAACTATGGCAAAGCCTTTTCCGTGTTCACCGGCACGGGCTGCTTCAATAGTTGCGTTTAATGCCAATAAATTTGTCTGGCTGGCAATACTGTCAATGCTGAGTAACAAGGAGTTTACCACCTGCAGGCTTTCCTGCAAATCATCAACTGTTAATGCCGCAGTGCGGACTGAATCATTCAGGGTTTTCATATACCCGGTGACCTGGTTAACCTTATGCCAGTTTTCCTGCATGTCGTGGTTCATGCTTTGGGATTTTTCCGCAACTTCCTGCGAGATTATTGCTGTTTTCTCCATGTTATGTAAAGAGAACCGGACTGTATTGTTTATATGGGTAATGCTTTCTGCTTCGTTGCTGATAGCCGTAGCCATCTGTTCTGCTGATTCCAGGATGGAACGACTGCTTTCGCGGATCCTGTCCATGTTCATTTTTACGTTTTCAGTGCTGCTATTCAGCTTTACTGCACTTTGATCAATTGCTTTCAAAAGCTCCGTCAGTTGACTGACAAGCTTCTGCGCCTCGTACTCTTTATCAGTGGAATGCTGAATGAGTTTATGTCCCTCATCGGTTAAAAAATAGAGAGAAACTAACGCTCCGCAGATTACTGCATAAACTGTGATTAAAAGAGGTATGTTGTATTCGTCGCCTATAAAGCTGGTGGGAACACAAATATATAATATAAAAACATAAAGGGTAATGAACCCGCTGAAAATCAATATCAGTTGTTTATCAAAATAAAGGGCAGCCATGATTATAGTGAAAAAGATTATATAATGCTTGTTTAACGCAAACCTGTCAAGAAAAAACAGTGCAAAAATGACAGTGAGGGGCAACAGAGCGAAAATCAAACCTTTTACTTTATCAGAAACAGGTATGAAATAATTGATTGCGGCTAATGCAGCCACTGCAACTCCTGATAAAATATATAGCCTGCTGCCATCAAACCCGCGCAAATAAATTAAAGGTATTACAATTAAACCAATTAGGCCAAAAGTTAGAAATAAATTCAGTTTATGGACTTTTTTGCAGTGTACGCTGTAATTCATCGAAACCTCCAAAAATTCCAATACTTAAATTTTAACTTTATAACATTTAAACAGTAATATCAATGGGAAATACAGGTTAATCCCCTGCTTAATTATCCTAAGTTAAATGACAAAGGTTGCATTTGCTTTGTCCATTTACCCCTAATTATCCAGCTTGTGAATTGAGAGTTTTTCTGAACTTATAATGTGGTACAATTAACTTCGGGCGAATGAAGATAGTCTTTTTCAACAGATTAGATGCCAGTTTCCGGAGTGCCGGTTTCATAATAAAACTTGCGTTAAATGGCATAAAAAGTCGGGTACCGACCTCTGATTAACATTATAATAAAATCAAAGCCCGGAAGGAGAATATCGGATGATAAGCTGGGTAGAGGGGATTCAGAATGCAATCGAGTATATTGAGAATAACCTTACAGAGGAACTGAATATTCAGGATATTGCTGAAAAAGCATGCGTTTCAGCGTTTCATTTCCAGAGAATCTTTAATGTACTTTGCGGATTCACGGTAGGAGAGTATATTAGAAATCGCAGGCTAAGCCTGGCAGCGGAGGAACTTTCCAAAGCAGACGCAAAAGTAATTGATGTTGCCATAAAGTATGGTTATGATTCTCCAGACAGTTTTACCCGGGCGTTCACTAAATTTCATGGTATTTCTCCTTCGGCGGCAAAAGTAAAGGGTGCAAACCTGAAATCGTTTGCGCGGTTAAGGATTAAAATAAGATTGGAGGGTGGTACGATGCTGGAGTACAAAATAGTTGAAAAGGAACAGTTTACTGTTATGGGTAAAGCGAGAAGATTTACTACAGATACTTCTTATACAGAAATTCCAAAGTTTTGGGAAGAACATATGAATAGTGAAGACAGCAAGATTGTCTGCGGGATGTATGGAGTTTGCATTGATTCTGACGGGAAGAATTTTGATTATCTTATTGCGGATAATTATTTGCCATGGAATGAAATCCCTGAAGGATTTGAAACCAGGGTAATCCCGGCAGGAACATGGGCAGTATTCCCGTGCAGGGGTGCATTGCCAAAATCATTGCAGGATGTAAACACAAGAATCTGGAGTGAATGGCTGCCAAGTTGCAAGGAATATAAGCTTGGAGGTAACTATAATATTGAAATGTATGCCCCGCCGACAGAGTACCCCGATGATTATTATTGTGAGATATGGGTACCTGTAGAGAGGGTCGGTAAATGAATAATTAAAGATTAAAATTTTAACAAGGTTTGCAGGCATGCCTTGCAAACCTTGTTAAATCAGGTGGTAGATTATACAGAATCCATTCATACACTGCACCAAAGAAAAACCGGCAGGTGGTAAACCTCAAAAGGAGCAGTACAATTCCCTCTGGAAAAACCGTTCCAGCATGTTTAATCCGGGAAATTGGAATCTCAATTATTTCTCAAAGCGATAATTCTGTCATACCAATATTCTATTTGTGCCTTGTCAGGGCAGTTTTTGAGATACACAAAATTAAAAGGATGACTGACATTGAAATTTTTTAACGGGATTTGTACAAGATATCCTGTAGATAGTTCCCTTTTTACAGCTTCACGGTACATGAAGGTAATCCCTGTATTCTGGTGGCATAATTCTTTAATAGCATTCATATTGCCGATCTCTATTTTTCTTTTAAAATCTTTAATACTGAGATTTCTGGCATATAGTGCCTGTTCCAGTACATCCCGGGTTCCGCTGCCCGGTTCACGCAGTATAAGGTTTTGGTCAAGCAAATCTTCCAGATAATTGGCTTTTAAAGCAATTTCGTTTTGAGGAGAACAAACGCCAATAAATACCTCGTCAGATATCAGCCTGGACTGGAACTGGTTCCGGTCAAAATGGCCTTCGAGCAGGGCAAAGTCTATCTTGCCTTCCCAGAGCATTTTCTGAAGAATGTTGGTGTTTTCTACTATCATCAGTATATGTGTATCCTGATCATCTTTAAATATTTGATATAAAATGGGTGGAATCATGTATTCTCCAATAGTTAATGTTGCTCCGAAATTTAATTGCTTAACACGGTTTTTGATTCGGTGCAACAAGGGTAAAATACGCTCTGAATTGGCTTTAAGCGTCCTTGAATATTCCAGCAATGCCTTGCCTTCTTCGGTAAGGGAAAAGCTCTTTCCCTTCCCGGCAATCAGTTTTACCTTGTAATAATCCTCCAAATACTGGATGTGCTGAGTAACAGCCGGTTGTGTCAAGTTTAATTTTTCAGCGGTTTTCGTGTAATTGCAGGTTTCGCAAAGAGTGAGAAATGTTTGTAACCTGTTATCTATCATTTTGTACCTCTTATAAATTTAGTTTATATAAATATAAAAACTTATAATTTCATTTTATATTAATATTAGTGTATATTCAAGAATGAATCTAAATTCTTGGAGGTGTATTATTATCAAAAAGATTAAAACATTAACCCCGGGTGTACTTCTTAGTGCTGGTGTAGCTGTTGTTTCAATATTATTAAGCAGCTTAATTCCAGGTGATATTATAGGAGCCACTGTTATGGCCCTTCTGGTTGGAATGGCATTACATCCTTTATTGAACAGGTATTCGCAGTTTAATGAAGGTGTGAACTTTGCGGGAAAGATGATTCTCCGTGCAGGTATTGTGCTTATGGGTGTAAACCTGAATTTTTCAGAAGTCCTGAATGTGGGCAAATATGCAATTTTCGTTATGCTGTTTACCATGGGGACTGCATTTGGTGTAGGAAACCTGGTTGGGAGAATGTTTGGAGTTAACTGGAAACTTGCAAATCTGCTGTCAGTCAGTACGGCAATATGCGGAGGTTCTGCAGTTGCCACAGTAGGGCCGGTTATAAAAGCAAAGGATGAGGATATAGCATATGCAATCTCATCAACTTTTATTTTTGATGTACTGACGGTTGTTGCATTCCCATGGATTGGTTCTGCCCTTGGCATGCATGATACTGGTTTTGGTTTATGGGTAGGTACTGCTGTAAATGATACTTCATCGGTTGTGGCAGCCGGTTATGCATTTTCTGAACTGGCAGGAAACACAGCTGTTATAGTTAAACTTACCAGGACATTATTCATTATACCAATTGTGCTAATATTCTCTTTCTTATCAGAAAGATTAGAGGCAAAATCCGAAGGTGTTAAGGAACGTAGAACCATTAATTTCAAGAAAATTTTCCCTTATTTTATTGTATTGTTTCTGGTCGTTGTAGCGTTCAGAAGCACGGGAATCATACCAGGCAATATTGTAACTGCACTGTCAAAAACATCAAAATTTTGCATGATTATGGCTTTATCTGCCATAGGTCTTAAAACAAGCTACGGAGATATCAAAAATATAGGGCCTAAGCCAATGTTTCTTGGGTTGATTGTTGATACACTGGTGGTTATTGTATCATTAGGTGTTCAGATCGCAACAGGAAGATTCTGATTGATGGAAATACATTTTCACTTCAGTGGGGGGAGGTCCCCCGCTGAGGAATTTTAGACCGGTTCCGGAAATAAAGCCTGGAATACCGCATGGGACGTTATTTTACAACAAGGCTGATTATTTCCACAACCCCGCCTACAACCAGGGCAGCAATAATACTTATTACAACTCCTATACAGGCACCCTTAATATGGTGAACCGGGTTTTTATACTCCTTTGCCATGTCCTCGGTGCCGGGTATGATTACCTTTCTGGAATTCGGGAAAATTATAAGGTCAAGGACTACCAAGTCATATAAATTAACCGCCGAAAACAAAACAAATACATGTTTAAAAGCAGATGCAAAATCTGTTTTTCCCAGGAGGTAAGTTAACACAGCCAGCAGGAAAACAACTGCAACAGATCCGGTTATTTTTCGCAGGATATTGTTTTTCGCGGTTTCCTCAAGAATATCCTTGTATTGCGGCAGGCTTTCCACCCTTTTACGGATTGCGGGGGGATAGGAAACTATCTGCGATAACGGATTCCTGAACAGTGGCGGCAGGATTAATAATGTGAAAATTCCACATAATATAACGCATTCAATAATTAGCTGCATAATCTACCCCCGTTCAAACCGGTACTTGTTCACCGGAGTAAATACACTAAAGCAGGATAAACAACATAATCTCCAAGGGGAAACCTTTTGATGCAGTCAACCTGTTGACAGCGTTACCAGTAATTCAATTATCTGATAATTATCATATAACATACTACGGCATATTACAAATACATATACTTGACCAGTCAAATAAAGCAGGCCCTTGTACTGCGGTAAATGGAAGCCTTGCGGTACTTGAGGAACAAAACACTGAATATATTTCAGTCCTGTGTTACATTTTGTTTCTCTGATATCACCGGACATATTTTCATTTAACCCATAGAATGGAACCGGATGCTCACAAAGCTTACATAGTGAATTTGGCTGACAAAATACGTTCTGATGGTGATTTAAAGCTGTAATCAAAAATTTCCGGAAAAAGTGTTGACTCTCACATTATGGTATACTCTAAACTGAAATAGAGCTCGTTAAATTCACACATGTGTGAGGTAAATGTCATGTTGAAAATCGGTGACTTTTCGAAACTATCAAGAATCAGTATTCGCATGCTGCGACATTACGATGAAATAGGGCTGCTGGTGCCTGAAAGCGTGGATGAGTTTACAGGATACCGTTATTACAGCGAAGCGCAGCTGCTTATTGCGAACCGGATAAATGCTTTGAAGGATATGGGATTCAGTTTGTCTGTTATTTCTGAAATTCTGAAAACTTACAATGATCCAAAGGTACTGAAGAAATATCTTCTGCAAAAGCAGGCAGAACTTAAAGAACTGGCGGAAAAGACCGGCAGGCAGTTACGGATTCTTGAAACAACAATCAATCGTTTAGGAAAGGATGATAGTGTTATGGAATATAGCGTGGTTTTAAAAGAAATACCTGAGCGGTACGTGGCAAGCCTTAGAAAAATAATACCTTCTTACGACAGGGAAGGCATGCTTTGGGAGCAGATGATGAGGGAGCTGGCTTCCCAAAATGTTCAGATTGCCTATCCCTGTAACTCCATGGCCATCTTTCACGACAAGGAACATAAAGAACAAGACGTTGATGTGGAGATACAGATTCCAGTGCAGGGAAGCAGGCAAAACACCGGAAATGTAGTGTTCAAAACCGTACCCGCGGTACTTGTTGCTTCTGTGACTTTCAAGGGAAGCTATGACCAGATTGCACCGGTGAACCAGGCAATTGTAAATTGGATCAGGGATAACAGATATAACTTCAATGGCGCAATGTTCAATATTTACCATGTAAGCCCGGCGCAAACGCAAAACCCGGATGAGTTTGTAACCGAGATTTGTTTCCCAGTGAAAAAGAAGTAAAAAAGGTGCTTGCAAACGGATATTGACTATAAAAAGCCCTGCTGATAGTATGAATTTATCAGCAGGGCTTTTATGTAAATATTAAACATGCATCTGTTTATCTCCCTGAACTGGCTTGAGTAGGCGGAATATACAGATCAAGGCTGTAGAAAACCAATATTGTAGGAGTTTTTTTAATGGGAGGAACATATGAAACTGGATTTCAACTACTTTGTCAACATCATACCACAGGATATGTATTCGCGGACTAAAGCCCATATTTGCAAGTACATGGCCATTTTTGAACCCGAGGATTTTGTTCTTGGAGAAGCCATAAGCGTAGATGATTATCATTTCCTGCTGTTCTTTTCAGAAGCTCCTGTAACCAGGATAAACAACTGTGCATATAAGCCCGGAAAAGGAAGTTTACTGGTTATTCAGCCCTGGGAGGAGGTTTTTGGTGTACCCGGTGACGTCAAAAAAAGCTATGAAAAGTATATACATATAGCCGTAGAAAAAAGCTTTTTTCAAAGGGTGGCTAAAGCAGCGTCGGGTGGAGGAGAATATAAATTCGGCAGGATCCATAATGTATACAGTAAGCAGTTGCTGGATTTGATAGGCAATTACCAGCGGGAAATGATGGACTATGGCGAGTCCTTTCCCCTTATGCTTGAAGGTATATGCATACAGATTGTCTTTCAGCTGCTCCGGGATTTAAACTCCGAACCCGTTGCAAATAAAAGCAGGCTCAACAAGGACAACAAGTACATCAACAAGGCCATCAGTTTTATGCATGAATACTACGGCAGCGACATCACCATTAACGATATCTGCAAGCTTATTTATCTTAGCCCGTGCCATTTTAAAAGGGTTTTCAAGGATTATACAGGACAAACGCCTTATCAGTACCTGATGAGGATACGTCTTGAGAAGGCAAAAGAAATATTATCCGGTAAAGATATTTCAATTGATGAAGTTGCAAGATTATGCGGTTTTGTCAATTCAGGTCATTTTTCCACGGTTTTTAAACGGATTATTGGCATTTCACCAAGCGAATACAGAAAGCAGAATATGTAATACCATCAAAACTGTTCGGCCCATATATCGGACAGTTTTTTTGCTTGTGAAAGAAATCAGCACTTTTTGAAACTTATATGATATTTTTAAAAACTTTATTCCTATGGCTGCGTGGTAGTATATAGAAAAAGCTATAAGGAGTAGAGAGCAATGACAAAAAAGATTGGTATTACGGCACTGTTACTTATTATGATGGCAGCATTCATGACGTATGCTGGTGCTGCTGAGGTGGAAAAAATTGATGCTCCTCAAAACCTGGCAGTGGAAGTAAAAAACGAAGAAGACGGATATCCGTATTTCCAGCTGAACATGCAGATACCCGCGTCTGTGAATGCTTTGTTTGAGGCAACTCCGGAGACAGGTTCCGACCTGTTCTATGAAGTTGAATACAAAGTAGGGAACGGCAACTGGGAAACGGCCGGTTACTCGCATTTCATCACAGGACCTGTAATTGACATGTATCCGTTGGATATGGGCCTGGAGGGCAACATTGACATTAAGGCAAACATTTACTACTTCCGGGCAAGGTTTGTGTTATACACAATCGCAGGGACTGATGAATACGGGAATAACATAGCAGGAGAACCCGTATATTCTGCATATTCCAATATTGCTTCCATTGGTGTGGATGCATATCAGAAAAAATACGAAAATGCCAGTGCCTGGGCTGTCCAGGAGCTTGACATGGCCGCTGAATACGGTTTTATAACCGACAAGATCAGAGATAAGATGAATGGCCCGATTACCCGTGAAGAGCTGTGCGAAGTCATAATGAAGATGTATGAGAAAATAATTGGTGAAGCAACATATTCAGGCACCGATGCATTCAGTGATACAAAAAATCCTGAAATATATAAGGCATACGAATTGGGGATAGTAAACGGAGTGGGCAACGGCAAATTTGCGCCAAAGGACCTGACAAACAGGGAACAGGTTGCTGCAATGATGTATCGCGCGGTAAAAGCAATTAATCCTGATGCTGATTTCAGCACCGAAGGGGCTGAAAGGTTCCTCGATGAGGATCTGATTTCATCTTGGGCGCTGGAACCGGTAAAATTCATGAACAAAAATGCCCTAATCAAGGGTAACAACGGTTATGTGGATCCTAAAGGAACTACTACACGAGAGCAGGCTGTGCTGATAGTTCTCAGGACATATGAGAAATTCAAAAACCAGGAAAACTAAAAAAGCCTGGAATAGATCGGACATATCATTCTTACCTGCAAATACTGCAAGATTGTAAAGACCAGGCCGTTGAAACAGCCCGCAGCTGTCAATTTAAACGATAGATCTGACATGGAGGTACAAAAATGAAAAAATTAGTGTATTTATACATACTGGTATTAGCAGTTATGATTTTGGCAAGCTGCTCAAAAGGAGCAAACAAGGCTTCCAAAGATGAAAGCTCCTCCCAACAGGCGGAATCCGAAGCATTTGAAAATATAAATGAAAACATTGAAAAAGAAAAAATTGAAGAAGATGATGAAGCCGGAATAAAAATAAGCATTGGAGAAACAGGAGAGAATTTGAGCCTGCCTGATGACTTTCCAAAGGATGTAATTCCGCTTCCGGAGGATGCCAATATAATCAATGTAAATACAAGCAGTGATAACAAGGGGATAGGTGTTATTTTCAAGACCGGTAAAAGGTTTGATGAGGCTGTGACATACTGCCGGGATATTATGAAAGACGGTACCATTCTTGCGGAAGACAAAAAGGATGATTCATATTTTCTCATGGGAAGCAAGGATAAGTATAGCATCATGATGTCGATCAGCAAATACAACGGTGAAGAAATAAGCATATTATTCAGTGTAACCCCCCAGTAACAAGAAGCATGGTATTCACAAACCCTGAAATTCATAAAATACAAGCCTTGTGTGGTTTTATTAAGCCGGTAATCTTCAACAACCTGTTGATAGGTAGGTACAAATATTTGATAAAATAAACAATACACCCTTAAAGCTGACCAGGTATACTGCGAAAGCTTTAAGGGTGCATATGCTTCTTGTATGTAGCCCCTCCATGGAGCCGTCGCTCATAAATATTCTGTAAAAAAATACTTCTTCCTGTCCTATTCATATAT
>Ga0134105_1000880_pt1 | contig 26126 bp, 27 predicted proteins | sample 16_3_2metaG_FD_94457 | JGI IMG/M metagenome (GOLD analysis project Ga0134105, IMG submission 94457) | Switchgrass degrading microbial communities from high solid loading bioreactors in New Hampshire, USA - 16_60_3.3_214_A3 metaG | ecosystem: Engineered > Bioreactor > Semi-continuous > Anaerobic... | reverse complement strand
GTGATCTCGTCGCTGGTGCGGGCCGACGGCCTGCTGGTGGTCGAGTCGGACCGGGAAGGCATCGGCGAGGGCTCCCCGGTGACGGTGGAGCTGCTCCGGCCGCTCAGCGAGGTTCAGGAGACCGTGGTGGTCATCGGCTCCCACGACACCTCCCTGGACCTGATGGGCTCCTTCCTGCACCGCAAGAGCGGCTATTACCTCTCCAGCGCCCACGTGGGCTCCCAGGGCGGGCTTCTGGCGCTCAGGCGGGGCGAGGCGCATATGGCCGGCGTCCATCTGCTGGACGCGGGCACGGGTGACTACAACACCTCGTACGTGCAGAAGTACCTCGGCCGCCCGGCGCTGCTGGTGCTGCTGGCCCGGCGGGAGCAGGGTTTCATCGTGCCGAAGGGGAATCCCAAAGGCATCACCAGCTTCCGGGATCTGACCCGGCCCGACGTCCGGTATGTGAACCGGCAGCGGGGTGCGGGCACTCGCCTGCTGCTGGACTACCACCTGCGGCAGGAAGGGATTTCGCCGGCGCAGGTGCAGGGGTACGATTGGGAGCTGTTCACGCACCTGAACGTGGCCGCCGCCGTGAAGGCGGGCGACGCAGACACGGGGCTGGGCATCCGCTCCGCTGCCCAGGCGCTGGACCTGGATTTCGTCCCGGTGGCCTGGGAAGAGTACGAGCTCTGCATCCCGGCGGAGCTGGAGTCTCACCCTGGGGTGCAGGCGGTGCTGGAACTGCTGCGCGATCCCGAGTTCCTGAAGGCCGTGGAAGCGCTGGGCGGATACGACTGCAGCGAGTCCGGCCGGATTCGCCGGGTGTAGCCGCCACGACCAGAAAGGGGGAGACCGCGGTGATCGACCAGTGGGGCCGGAAGATCAACTACATGCGGGTCTCGGTCACGGACCGCTGCAACCTCCGCTGCGTCTACTGCATGCCCCTCACGGGCGTGCAGCTGGGCCCGCATCACGAGTTCCTCACCTACGAGGAGCTGCTCCGGATCATCCGGATCGCCGTCGGCCTTGGCATCGACCGCATCCGCGTCACCGGCGGGGAGCCGCTGGTGCGCAAGGACATCGTGAAGTTCCTGGCCCAGCTGAAGCCGCTGGGCGTGAAGGACCTCTCGCTCTCCACCAATGGCCTCCTCTTCCCGGCGATGGCCCGGGACCTGAAGGCCGCAGGCGTCGACCGGGTGAACATCTCGCTCGACACGCTCCGCCCGGACCGGTTTACGAAGATCGCCCGGCTGAAGGGCAGCCCGGCGGAGGTGCTGGCGGCGGTGGACGCCGCGCTGGAACTGGGCATGGAGCCCGTCAAGCTCAACATGGTGGTCATCCGCGGCTGGAACGACGACGAGATCGGCGATATGGCGCGCCTCACGCTGGACCGGCCGGTGCACGTGCGCTACATCGAGGTCATGCCCTTCTCGGAGGCGCACGAGTTCACGCTGGAGAACCTGGTGCCCGCCGCCGAGATGCGGGAGCGGCTGCTGGACGAGTTCGGTGACCTGGAGCCGGTGCGCGAGGGTGTGAAGGGCAACGGGCCCGCCAGGTACTGGCGGATCCCCGGGGCGCAGGGCACGGTGGGCTTCATCTCCGCCGTCACCGAGTGCTTCTGCGGCGACTGCAACCGAGTGCGCCTCACCGCCTCCGGCAAGATCAACCCGTGCCTGGGCCACGTCCACGAGGTAGACCTGAAGCCGATCCTCCGCGACCCCGGGAAGACAGACGAGGACCTGAAAGCCGCCCTGGTCGATGCCATCCTCAGGAAGCCCCGGGAGCACAACTTCGACGACGTGCAGTCGGACTACGTGCTGCGCGTGATGCACGGCATCGGCGGCTAGGAGGGACCGCGTCATGGCAGAGTTGACGCATCTGGATCAGCACGGCAACGCCCGCATGGTGGACGTGGGCGGGAAGCCCGAGACCGAGCGGGTGGCGGTCGCCCGGGCGGAGGTGCGGATGCGCCCTGAGACTCTGGCCCTGATCCAGTCGGGCGGCGTGCCCAAGGGTGACGTGCTCGGCGTGGCCCGGGTGGCCGGCATCATGGCGGCCAAGCGCACGGGGGAGCTCATTCCCCTCTGCCACCCGCTGCCCATCACGCAGGCCAGCGTCGACTTCGCCTTCGACGAGGCCGGCGGCCGGGTGCTGATCGAATCACGGGTCTCCACGGTGGGCCGGACCGGGGTGGAGATGGAGGCGCTCACCGCCTGCGCCGTGGCGGCGCTCACCATCTACGACATGGCGAAGGCCGTGGACAAGGGCATGGTGATCGGCGAGATCCGCCTGGTGAAGAAAACGGGCGGGAAGAGCGGAACGTACGTGCGACCCGGGGAAGCAGTAGAGTAGCGCAGACCCCCGTGCCAGGTGACGGCACGGGGGTTTTTCGCAAACACCTGCCGCGAACGGAGCGTCTCCGATTTCCCTCTCTCTTAGTGAGATCAGCGAGAAAGGACCCGGCCATGGACTACTTCCAACTGCTGCGGGCCCACCAGGGCTACCTGGAGCGGATCGCACCGGCGATGCTGGGGAACCGTCCCGACGCCGAGGACGCCCTCCAGGAGGCGGCCCTGTCGGGCTACCGGCACTTCGACCAGCTGCGGGACGGCCCGCCTGGTGCTCACGCCGGCGGTGAAGGGGGTTCCCGTCGACGCCGTCTGGCCCATGGAGGAGGGGGCAACGGCGGACGTCATGGGTGTGCCGGTCGCCCTGACCAGCTTTGAGCGGGAGGACGACCGCATCGGCTTTTCCTGGCAGAGCCCCGACCGGGAGGGGTTCGTGGGGGTTGCCCGGTTCGAGGTCATCGATGCCGCGGGCAACGCCCACCCGCTGGGGGGCTCCTGGGAAAGCCTGTCGAACTCCGTGGGGGAAGGAGTAAGGTACCAGCACTATGCGGCTGAACTCCCTGAGGGCGTGGAGCCGGTGGCCGTCCGGGCCACCCAGGCGGGGGTGCTGGTGGAAGGACCGTGGGTGTTTGACCTGCCGCGATAGCCTGCCGCGGCTTCTACGGGGAAGCCCCTGCGCCGGAAGGCGCGGGGGCTGCTCGGCTGCGCCTTCGCCGCCGGCGCCTTTCCCGCTGTGCCGGGTCGACCCGTGAGGGCTCGGACGCTCGGTCTCAGGCTGATGGAGGACGGCATGGCGGCGGACGATTGCAGCGTTGGGGCGCGCCCGAGCGGTTCTCTTACATCTCGACTATTCATCAGCAGGAAAATCGAGGCCAGACCGCGTACTCTACACGTGAAACCCAGTTGAGGTGATCACATGCTCAAGCTGCGGCTCCAGACGGCCTTCCTGCTGCTGATCGGGCAACTGCTGCTGGGCGCGCTGGGCTGGTTCCTGTCCGGCCGCCTGCCCTGGGTGGGGCTCCTCGCCACGCTGGCCCTGCTCTGGTACGCCTGGCGCCTCGGCGTGGTGTTCCGGGACGAGGCGGAGCGGCGCACACGGCGCTATCGGGCGTCCGCCGCGGCGTGGACCGGCTTCCTCGCCCAGTTGCCCGGCCTCCTGCTCCTGCCCTACTGGGCGCCAGGGTGGATCTACTCGCTCTGGCAGGGCGCATTCCTGCCCGTCCCGGCCGTGCTGGAGCGCTACTGGCCCGGCATGGGCGGCCGCGTGATCCCCTGGCTCTGGCTCACCGCCGTCTTGGTGGTCCTCCTCTTTACCCGCCCGGCCCACAAAGAGCGGCGACAGGAGGCTCCCGCCCAGCGCCTTGCGCCGGGTGAGTGGGCCCCGGCCCGGCGTTTCGCCGACGTACAGAAGCGGGGACTCAAGGTGCGCTGACCCGCGTTCAACGCAAGTATGCAGACTGTTACGAATAATCTGTAAGAAAAAAGGGTGGCGTTCTACCCCTGGTGAAATCCCCCCCACGCGCATGCATGGGGGGGATTCGTGTGCTGCGTAGGGTGAGGGAGTTGCACCGGCCGTCCTACCTGATCTTGCGGGCACGGCCCGGGGACACCGGGGACCGCCCCCTCGCGGCGCCGTTCGCCTCGCCCGACATCATGGTGGGGCCGGACGGCAGGCCGCAGGCTGTGGTGTGGAACCTCGGCTTCCGGGAGGTTACGGCCACCACCGAATTCTACGTCGTGCCTGCCGGCCTGCCGGTTGCCCCCGAGAACGCCCGCCTGCTGGGCGTGGGCAACCCGGCGATCATCGAACCCGGCCGGTCGGTGCAAGTGCGCTGCAACCGGGCCTGGTCGGGGGGACAGGCCGACGTGCTGCTGGTCATGGCGTTTCACCCGGACCTCGACCCGGTCGTCCGCCCCTTTGATCCTCAGGCAGACCGACACGTGGGGCAGATGAACTACCCCTGGGTGGGCACCTTCGCCGGGCGGCTGGGCGAGCGCCGGGTGCGGGTCGAGATCCGCCCTGCCCTCCAGGGGCTGTACCGACTCAGACTCTATGAGAACGGAGCCGGCTTCCCCCGGTGCGACCGTGTGATGAAGCCCAACGGGCACCGGTTCCACTGGCTTGAGGTGGAGGGGGAGGTGCGGCTGTTTTTTGACCTTGCCGTCGTGAACAACAACCGGCTGGCGCTGGGCGTCGGCCCCCGGGGCGGTCCCGCCGAGAAGGGGGTGCTGGACCGGGTCGAGGCGTAGGGCCGCACGGTGCCGGAGGCTACCCCTGCTTGGGCGTTGCGAGCCAGTCCAGCAGGTCGGGCAGGTCCATGGCGTTCAGCACGTCCCCGGGCTCCACCCAGCCCCGGCGGGCCTGCCAGACGCCATAGGGCATGTGCTCCAGCTCCCGCACGGAGTGGGCGTCGGTGTTGATCACCAGCTTCACCCCCGCCTCCCGGGCCAGGCGGGCGTGCACGTCGGAGAGGTCGAGCCGGGACGGGCTGGCCGAGATCTCCAGGGCCGTTCCGGTGCGGGCGCAGGCCTCCAGCACGCGCTCGAAATCAAGGGCGGCGGGCTCCCGCCGGGCGATCACCCGCCCGAAGGGGTGGCCGATGATGTCCACGTGGGGGTTGGCGATCGCGCGGAGCAGCCGCTCGGTCTGCTCCTCCGCGGGGAGTCCCAGGTGGCTGTGTAACGACGCCACCACCACGTCCAGCTCGGCCAGCAGCTCGTCCGGGTAGTCCAGCGAGCCGTCCCGGAGGATGTCCACCTCAGCGCCGGCGAGGAGGCGGAAGTCCTCCCACTGGTCCAGCCGGCGGATCGCGGCGACGTGCTCCCGCAGCCGCTCCGGAGTGAGCCCGCGGGCGATGGTGAGGGACTGGGAATGGTCGCAGATGGCGAGGTAGCGGTAGCCCAGGGCCCGGGCCGCCTCGGCCATCTCCGCCAGCGTTGCCGTCCCGTCGGAGGCCGTGGTGTGCACGTGGAGGTCGCCCCTGAGGTCGGACAGGGTGACCAGGCGGGGCAGCCGCCCGGCGCGGGCCGCGGCCACCTCGCCCCGGCCCTCCCGGAGCTCGGGCGGGATGTAGGGGAGGCCCATCGCCCGGTAGACGGCGGCGTCGGGGGCGGCAGAGCCGGGCCCGGCTTCCGCAGGCGTCTCGCCAGTCCTGCGGGGATCGAACCCCTGCCCTGCCAGTTCCGCCAGGTGGGCGGGCGAGCCCGTCCGCTCCAGCAGCGTGAGGGCGAACGCCTCGGGCGGCACCAGCACCGGGTCCAGCGGGCGCGGGAGAGCGGGCAGGCTGTCCAGGTACTCCCGGACGGCGGCGGGTTCCCGCGTGGCAATCACCACGTCGATGTCCGCAACAGTCTCCTGCCGCCGGCGCACCGAGCCCGCGACCTCCGCCCGGAGCACGGCCGGATGGCTGCGCAGGTGCTGCAGCAGCGCCTCGGCGACCGGGAGGGCCACCCCGATCGAGACCCGGTCGGGCCGGCGGCGCACCCGCTCCACAGCCTCCAGGATCGCCGCCTCCCGGCGCGGCCCCATGCCGGGCAGCTCCCGGAGCTTTCCTTCCCGGGCGGCCAGCTCCAGCGCCTCCAGGCTGTCCACCCCCAGGCGCCGATAAAGCAGCATGGCGGTCCGGGCGCCGAGGCCGGGCACGCGGGTGAGGTCGACCACCCCGGGCGGAACCGCCTGCCGGAGTTCCTCCAGGTAGCCAATGCGGCCGGTCTCGAGGAGCTCGCCGATCTTGGCGGCGATCGCCTTGCCGATGCCGGGCACCCGGGTGAGGCGGCCCTCCCGGGCCAGATCGGCCACCGGCTCGGGAAGCAGCCCGACGGCCTCGGCGGCCTTCCGGTAGGCGCGCACCTTGAACGGGTCTCCGCCGGTGAACTCCAGCAGGTCTGCGATTTCGTACAGCGCTTCGGCCACCGTGAGATTGTCCATCATCAGATACCTCCTGGAACACGTGCGGTCTGGGGGTTCAGGCCGCACGTTCTGGCGCGGCTCTCCGGGCGGGTCGGGATACGGCGCCGGCGGACTGCTGTTCTGGGGTGGAGTTGCCGCCGGGGCCGGACGCGGCGCCCCGGAAAGCGTCCTTGCACCGCTCTAGAAAAGCCGGGGACGGGGGTGCCCCCCTTCCCGCTGGCAGTGCATGGCGCCCGATATGGCAGCCAGCGCTTGGCCCGGCGCCAAAAAAAGCATCCTGAGGGGCTTGACTCCCTTTGGAACCTTCTCTATCATAGGTCATGGTGTTAGCACTCAGGGGTAGCGAGTGCTAACAGATTCACCACTGAGGAGGGACCTTCGAGATGAACATCAAGCCGTTGGGCGCTCGGGTCGTCATCAAGCCGCTGGAGAAGGAAGAGCGCACCAAGAGCGGCATTCTGCTGCCCGATACCGCCAAGGAGAAGCCCCAGCAGGGCAAGGTGATTGCCGTGGGCCCTGGCCGGACGCTGGAGTCGGGGAGCAAGGTGGAGCTCGAGGTCAAGGAAGGTGACACTGTCATCTTCTCCAAGTACGCGGGCACCGAGGTCAAGATCGACGGCGAGGAGTACATCATCCTGGACGGCGAGCGGGACATCCTCGCAATCGTTCAGGGTTAAGGGAGGTTTACGCATAGATGCCTGCCAAGCAGATTCTCTTCGATGAGACCGCCCGGCGCAAGCTCCAGGCCGGCGTTGATGCTCTGGCCAACACCGTGAAGGTCACTCTGGGTCCCCGTGGCCGGAACGTTGTTCTCGATAAGAAGTTTGGCGCTCCGCAGGTCGCGAACGACGGCGTGACCATCGCCCGTGAGATCGAGCTTGAAGATCCCTTCGAGAACATGGGCGCTCAGCTGGTGAAGGAGGTCGCCACCAAGACCAACGACGTCGCGGGCGACGGCACCACCACGTCCTGCGTGCTGGCCCAGGCCATCGTGAAGGAAGGCCTGAAGAACGTCACCGGTGGCGCCAACCCGATGATCCTGAAGCGGGGCATCGAGAAGGCTGTCGACGCCGCCGTCGAGGCGCTGCGCAAGATGGCCATCCCCGTTGAGACCAACAAGGCCATCGCCGAGGTCGCCTCCATCTCCGCCAACAACGACCGGGAGATCGGCGAGCTCGTGGCCAAGGCCATGGACACCGTCGGCAAGGACGGCGTCATCACCGTCGAGGAGTCCAAGACCCTCCAGACCGAGCTGGAGACCGTCGAGGGCATGCAGTTCGACCGGGGCTACGTGTCGGCTTACTTCGTCACCGACACCGAGAAGATGGAGGCCGTCCTGAACGAGCCCTACATCCTGATCACCGACAAGAAGATCTCCGCCGTGCAGGACCTGCTGCCCGTGCTGGAGAAGGTCGTGCAGCGCGGCAAGCCCCTGCTGATCATCGCCGAGGACGTCGAGGGCGAGGCCCTGGCCACGCTGGTCGTCAACAAGCTGCGCGGCACCCTGCAGGTCGCAGCCGTTAAGGCTCCTGGCTTCGGCGATCGCCGGAAGGCCATGCTGGAGGACATCGCCATCCTCACCGGCGGCGAGGTCATCTCTGAGGAGCTGGGCCGCAAGCTGGAGAACGCCACGGTCGAGTCCTTCGGCCAGGCCCGCCAGGTGCGCATCGAGAAGGAGAAGACCACGATCATCGATGGCGCCGGCTCGGCCGAGGCCATCAAGAACCGGGTCGCCTCCATCAAGCGGCAGATCGAGGAGACCACGTCCGACTTCGACCGCGAGAAGCTGCAGGAGCGGCTGGCCAAGCTGGCCGGCGGCGTGGCGGTCATCAAGGTCGGCGCGGCCACCGAGGTCGAGCTGAAGGAGAAGAAGCTGCGCATTGAGGACGCCCTGAACGCCACCCGGGCGGCCGTCGAGGAGGGCATCGTCGCCGGCGGCGGCGTCGCGCTGCTCCAGGCCCAGAAGGCCATCGACGAGCTCATCACCAAGCTCGAGGGCGACGAGAAGGTCGGCGCCCAGATCGTCCGGCGGGCCGTTGAGGAGCCGCTGCGCTGCATCGTCGAGAACGGCGGCCATGAGGGCTCCGTCGTGGTCGAGAAGGTCCGCAACCTGCCGGCCGGCCACGGCTTCGACGCCCTGAAGGAAGAGTACGTCGACATGGTCCACGCCGGCATCATCGACCCGGTGAAGGTCACCCGCTCCGCACTCCAGAACGCTGCCTCCATCGCGGCCCTGATCCTGACCACCGAGGCGGCCGTGACGGAGAAGCCGGAGAAGAAGGAGAACAACGCCAACCCCGGCATGGGCGGCATGGACATGATGTAAGGGTCAGCCACGGGCAGCCGTCCGGATGCACAGCCGGTTTGACGGCCAGTCTGCGGCGGATTGCCACGAGCACCCCCCAGTTCACCGCTGGGGGGTGCTCCTTTTATGATAAGATAGTCCAAACATGGGAGGTGGAGCCGGTGGTCAGAGCGGTCCTTTTCGACCTGGACGAGACGCTCCTCCTGGACGAGCCGGTGACGCGGGAGGCCCTGGCCGCGGCGGCGGCCCTGGCGGGGCCGCAGGTCGATCCGGTGCGGCTGGCGGAGCGGGCCTGGGCGGAGGCCAGGCGCCTGTGGGCGCAGGGCCCCCACGCCGCGTACTGCGAGCGCATCGGCCACAGCGCCGCCGAGGGGCTCTGGGCGCGCTACGACCGGGGCGACCATCCGGCCATCGCCGGGCTGCGGACCTGGGCGCCCGGATACCGGGCGGCGGTCTGGCGGGCGGCGCTGGCAGAGCAGGGGATCCGCGACGACGGCCTGGCCGAGGCGATGGCGGAGCGGTTCGCCGCCGCGCGCCGGCGGTACCTGTGCTACCCGGAGGTCGACCCGCTGCTGGCCGCGCTGCGGGAGCGGGGCTACCGCCTGGGCATCGTCACCAACGGCGTGCCCGACCTGCAGCGGACCAAGCTCGAGGGGGCGGGCCTGAACGCGGCGTTCGACGCGGTGGTCATCTCGGGCGAGATCGACTGCGGCAAGCCGGAGCCGGGCATCTTCCACCACATCTGCCGCGCGTTGGCAGTCGAGCCCGGTGAGGCCGTGATGGTGGGTGATAACCCTGCGCGCGATGTGGCCGGCGGTCGCGCCGCCGGCTTACGCACCGTGTGGGTGCAGCGATTGGGCCTGGCGCGGGATCCCCGCCACCCGGCCGACCTGGAATGCACGGACCTCGCGGCGATCTTGCCGTGGCTGGACCGCCTGGCGTAAGCGCGGCCGGGCCCCCTGCATGCCGCAGGGGGCCCGAGGGTATCACCGTGACCGCCGGTGTTGCTGTGCCGGCGCCGGGAGTCCTAATCCGCCGCGCTCTCCGACCCGGTGGGCACAGGCTCCCGCAGGCCCACCAGCACCCAGGCCAGGTCGGCCAGCAGCAGGGCGCCGGTGACCGGGAAGACCGCCCGGGGGCCGAAGGCGGCCGCCAGTGCGCCGCCCACCAGCGGCCCGGCGGTGTTGCCCATGAACATCGCCGACTGGGTGACGCCGAACGCGCGGCCCTGGAGTTCCCGGGGCACGCTGCGGGCAATCAGGCCGTTGGCGGCCGGCATCAGACCGCCGGTGAAGAGGCCCAGCACGAACCGGAGGGCGATCATGTGCCAGACCTCGCTGGCCATGCCCTGCAGCAGGTACATCGCGGCGGCGCCGCCCAGGGCGGCCGCGATGATGGGCCGGCTGCCCACCCGGTCCGAAAGGCTGCCCACCGCCGGCGAGATGATCACCTGCGCCAGGCCCGTCACGCTGAAGACCAGGCCCGAGAGCAGCGAGACCCAGCCGGCGGGGGCGTCCAGCTCCTCCAGGTAAGTGGAGAGAATCGGCTCCGCGGTGAGCACCGAGAACATGTTCATGAAGAGAACCACCGCAACGCCCATCACCACGGGATAGCGGCGTACAATCGCCACGGCCGATCCGGTCTCCTGCCGCTCGCCGGCGGGAGCCGGAGTGAAGTGCTCCTGGATCGTGAACAGCACGATGAGGCCGGCCACCAGGCAGGAGCCGCCGGTGAGGAAGAAGATCGGGCGATAGCCGATCACCTGGGCCAGCAGGCCACCCACGATGGGTCCCAGAATCGACCCGGCCATGTTGCCGGTGCCCAGCATCCCGAGGGCCCGACCGGCCTGGTCACGCGGGGCGATGCCCGAGAGGTAGGCGGTGGCCGCCGCCGGGAAGCCGGCTGCGACGCCCTGCAGCAGGCGCAGGAGCAGCAGCTGCTGCGGCGACTGCGCAAAGCCCATCAGGGCGACGATGACCCCCATCACCAGCGTGCTGCGCAGCATCATGGGCTTGCGCCCCACCCGGTCCGACACCGCCCCCCACAGCGGCGATACGATGGCCATCGTCACGAAGTTCGCGGCGAAGATCACGCCAGACCAGAGGCTGATGGCCGGGCCCTGCACGCCGATCTCCGCCAGGTAGCGGGGCAGGAAGGGCATGATCAGGCTGAAGCCGACCTGAATGAGAAAGCTGCAGAACCACAAGATGTAAAGATCACGACGCCAACGCGCCATTTTCATACATACCCCCAATAGTCAACGACGCTAATTATCATAGCACCGTAACAGCTTGGTGTCCATTGCAGAGGAATCAACGGCAGAATGGGCGAAGTTTTAAAGCTACGGCTACGCCTCCACACGGGAGGGAATTTTGAATGGAAACGGCACATCAGGAGCGGCCAGACACCCGCGTCGAGCGCTACCTGGTCGGCGGCCTTCTCGCAGCGTCCCTGGCGGGCATCGGCTGGCTGATTGCCCGCCTCCGCGGCGCGGCGGCCGGTCCGCACCCGCTGGAGTTCGTGGGGCTTGTGCTCTTGCTGGTCCTGGTCGCCTACCTGTGCCTGTTGGGTCATGAACTGCTCACCGTCTGCTACCTGTTGGGGGAACAGGAGCTGCGGGTCTGCCAGGGCCGCCGGATGGCGATCATCGACCTCACGCGGCCCATGCGGCTGCACCGCTGGTTGAACCGCTGGAACGGCGAGGCCGCACCCCGGGAGCTGGGCGGGCTGGTGGTAGAGTGGTACCCGCCGCTGGCCGTGGTCCGCACCGGCATCTGGGTGGTGGAGGGGGAGGACCCCGCCGGGCAGCGACGGGCGCTGGCCCTGCGGCCCTCGCCGCGGCTCCTGGCCCTGCTCCGGGAGTGGGCGGTGCCGAGGTGGGGGGAGGAGCATGGCGAAACTCCTTGGTTCTGAACTGGTACTCGTCCTCTTGACGGGCCTGTTCGCCGCCCTGGGCGCTCCCTGGCTTTCCGGGCGGCCCGCTTCGTTTGCGCTCTTCCTGGTGGGTCTCCTGATGGCTACGGCCTTCGTGGGGCTCTACGCGCTGGCCAACCTGGCCGGGAGGCGCCTCCGGCCGGCGGTGAGCCTGGCCGTGGGAGGCGCCGCCCTGGTGCTCACGCTGTGGAGACCGGCCGAAGGCGTCACCCATCTGGTGGGCGTCGCCGCCGGCGCGCTGCTGACCCTGCTCGGCGCCGCCTTCCGGCGGGGGGCGGGCAGCAGCCTGTTCGCCTACGCCGTGCCGCTGCTGGCTGCCCATTACCTGCTCCTGCCGCTCCTGGGTCCGGTCCAGGCGGCACGGCAGGTTGCGGCGCAGTGCGCGGTGTTCTATTTCTTCGGCCGGGGTCTCGTTCGGCTGGCCGCCCCCACCTCCGCCGAGGGCAATCCGGAGGCGGGGCCCCTCGTCCACCGGCCGGTTCCCGACCGGGTGGTTGGTCTGGTGGAGGCCACGGCGCGCCGCCGCGCCCGACCCTACGCCACCCGGGCAGACGGGAGCCGTGACGAAGGCGCTATCTCCATCCTCTGCCCGGCCGCCGAGGCGTCCGCCCTGGCCGACCGCCTGCGGGAGGCCCTCGCCGCGTATCCGGTGGTCGTGACGCCCGGGCCGGAGGAGGAGCACGGGGCGCAACTGGTCATCCGCATGGCGAACCCGCACGGGCGGGCGCGCTAGCCACTGCTTTCCAGGAAAAACGGTCCCGGGTCCTGCTGGACAGGACCCGGGATTGGTTTATGATGAAGGAGGTTTAGAGGGCGTACCAGCTGCGGAACAGGTCAGGCTTCGACTGCCACTTGCGCTCGGCGCAGGCGACCATCTCCACGCTGATCCCCAGGTCGTCAGCGACCTCCTTCCGGCTCCGGCCCGCCTTGCGCTGCGTCACGATAGCCTCCACATCTTCGGGCATCAGCTGCCAGATCGTCATTTTCGGGTCGCCTCCTTTTCTTGCTCTCATCTCTTGGTCTGGCTCTAGCATACCAGCGGCGACTTCTGATAACATCGTTAACAAAGACGATTTTGGTTCGTACTTCCATCTGATGTGGATCCTCCTCCATTGGGAGGAGGGATCAGGGATTGCATCTTTATGCATGGCGCGTTATGATTATGCAACAAGAGCCGAGTAGGGGGCTTGCAGAATGACCATCCGGGCAGGCATTGCCGGGGCCACCGGCTACGCGGGGGTCGAGCTGATCCGGCTGTTGGGTATTCATCCGGAGGTGCAGGTGGTGCTGGCCGGCACCGAGAGCTACCAGGGGCAGGAGCTGGCCTCGGTCTATCCGCACCTGCGCGGCCGGATTGACCTGGTGGGACAGGAGGCGGCCGCAGAGGCCCTGGCGGCCTGCGACGTCGTCTTCGCCTCCCTCCCCCACGGGGTGACGATGGCGCTGGCGCCGGCCGTGCTGGGGGCCGGCAGGCGGCTGATCGACCTGGGCGCCGACTTCCGCCTGCGGGACGTGGCCACCTACGAGGCCTGGTACAAGAAGGCGCACACCGCGCCGGACCTCGCGGCCGAGGCGGTCTACGGCCTGCCGGAGCTGTACCGAGAGCAGGTGCGCGGGGCCCGCCTGGTGGCCAACCCCGGCTGCTACCCGACCGCGTGTGCGCTGGCGTCGGCGCCGCTCCTGAAGGCAGGGGTGGTGGAGACCCGCGGGATCATCTTCGACGCCAAGTCCGGCGTCTCCGGCGCTGGCCGGGGCGTGAACCTGGGCGTTCACTTCTCCGAGGTCAACGAGAACTTGAAGGCGTACAACATCGCGGGGGACCACCGGCACACGCCCGAGATCGAGCAGACTCTCTCCGACCTGGCCGGAGAGCGGGTGGTGGTCAGTTTCACCCCCCACCTGGTGCCGATGACGCGAGGCATCCTGGCCACCGGCTACTTCACGCTGCGCCGTGACCTGAGCACGGAGCAGGCGGTGGAGCTGTTCCGGGAGTTCTACGCCGGCGAGCCCTTCGTGCGGGTGCGCCCCGCCGGCGACCTGCCTGCGACGAAGCAGGTCTGGGGTTCTAACTACTGCGACATCGGCGTGAAGGTGGACCGGCGCACCGGCCGGGCCCTGGTGATCAGCGTGATCGACAACCTGGTGAAGGGCGCGGCCGGTCAGGCCATCCAGAACATGAACCTGATGTTCGGCCTTCCCGAGACAACCGGGCTGCTCGAGGCCGCACCGGTATATCCCTAGAGCTTACACCCACGGAGGGGATCCCATGCAGTTTCGGAAGGCCGTGATGGCGGACATTCCGGCGGTCCACGAGATCATCAACGGGTATGCGGCGCAGGGGCTGATGCTCAGGCGGCCCCTGCTGATGCTCTACGAGTCTGTGCGCGACTTCACGGTGGCGGTGGACGACGACGGGCAGGTGGTCGGGGTGGCCGGCCTGCACATCATGTGGGAAGACCTGGCCGAGATTCGCTCGCTGGCGGTGAGGCCCGGTCTTACCGGGAAGGGCGTGGGCCGCGGCCTGGTGGAGCACCTCCTGGAGGAGGCCCGCACCCTGGGGTTGAAGCGCATCTTCGCCCTTACCTACCAGCCGGGCTTCTTCAAGAAGTGCGGCTTTCAGGAGGTCGCGAAGGATCGCCTGCCGCAGAAGGTCTGGAAGGAATGCATTTACTGTGACAAGTTCCACAACTGCGACGAGATCGCGATGATCCGCTGGCTGGTGCCGCCTGAGCAGCAGGTGGACGAGGCCTACGAGATCCCGCTCGTCGCCAGGCCCAACTGGGTGCGATGAAGGAGAGGTGGCGGACGTGAAGGTGGGCGTGACGGCGCCGGCCGGCTTTATGGCAGCGGGAGCAGCGGCGGACATCAAGGGGAACGGCAGCGGCAAGAAAGACATCGCCCTCCTGGCCTCGCGGGTACCGTGCACCGCGGCCGGGGTCTACACCACCAACCTGGTGAAGGCGGCGCCGGTGCTCGTGACGCAGCGTCGCACCGGGGCAGGGCGGCTGCAGGCCGTGGTGGTCAACTCAGGCAACGCCAACGCCTGCACCGGCGCGCAGGGGCTCCGGGACGCGGAGGAGATGGCCCGGCTGGCGGCCGAGGCCCTCTGCCTGAGCCCCGAGCTGGTGGGGGTCGCCTCCACGGGCGTGATCGGGGTGCCCCTGCCCATGGACCGGGTGGCGGCGGGCATCGCCGCCGCGGCGGCCGCTCTCTCCCCGGACGGGGGCGAGGACGCCGCCCTGGCCATCATGACCACGGACACCTACCCCAAGCAGACGGCGGTGCAGGTGGAAATCGGCGGCAAGGTGGCGACCATCGGGGCCATGGCCAAGGGGTCGGGCATGATCCACCCCAACATGGCCACGATGCTCTGCTTCGTCACCACCGATGCGGAGGTTTCACCCGGGGCCCTGCAGGCGGCGCTCAGGCAGGCCGCGGACCGTTCCTTCAACATGATCACGGTAGACGGCGACACGTCCACCAACGACATGGTGGTCGCCCTGGCGAATGGCCTCGCCGGCACCCCGAAGGTAGAGCCGGGCACCCCCGAGTACCAGGTCTTCGCCGATGCCCTGGAGCAGGTGCTGATCCACCTGGCCCGGGAGATCGCCCGCGACGGCGAGGGCGCCACCAAGTTGATCGAGGTGCGGGTGAAGGGCGCCCGCAGCCTGGAAGACGCCCGCAAGGCGGCCCGGGCGGTGTGCGGCTCGAGCCTGGTGAAGGCGGCGGTCTTCGGCGCGGACGCCAACTGGGGCCGGGTGCTGGCCGCCCTGGGCTACTCAGGGGCGCAGTTTGACCCCGCAAGGGTGGACCTCTGGCTGGGCGGCCTGCAGATGATGGCCGCGGGCGCCCCGGTGCCGTTCGACGAGGAGGTGGCGGCCGCGCTGCTCCAGCAGCCGGAGGTGGTCTTCACCGCCCACCTGCACGCGGGGGACGCCGAGGCCACCGCCTGGGGCTGCGACCTCACCTACGACTACGTGCGGATCAACGGGAGTTACCGGACCTAGCCCCGGAAGGTGGGCAGGGAACGCAAGGGGGCTGAGGACCTGGCCAGCGCCGGGTCCTCAGCCCCTCCGTTGCCGAGGGCGCTTGCTTCCCTTTCCGAGGCGTGCAAACCCCCGACGCGGTCAGGTGTTACCCACCGCCCCGGGTCGCCCGCAGGCGGAGTCCTTTCGCCACCGCCTCCACGGCCTCGGACTCCCCCTCGCACTCCACGATCACCCGCGGCCAGACCAGGCCAAAGGCCCGGTGCTCGCCCACCGTCAGCTGCGCGGTCCAGCCCGGTCCGACCACGCTGCCGTCGGGCCGGTTCTCACCGCCCAGCGCCTGCAGGTAACTGCGGATCTGCGCTTCCGTGCTGCCGCGGAGGTCAAGTGTCAGGCGCACCACGAAGAACCCCTCCCTGTCGCGGCGGGCGGAGCCCTCGCCGCCTCCCGGCCCTGCCGGCGGTGGCCGGCGAAGACCCTGACTGCGTTCTTCGGCCCGTGCGGCGGTGGCTCCTGCCGGGCTGCCCCGTTGCGGCAGCGGACCTGCAAAGTATGAACCGTATTGACCCAAAGCGAGTCTGATCGGGCAGGAAGGGGTGCGTTGAAGCAGAAAACATACAGAACCGGAGGCGAGGGGGAGGGAGCGTGACCATGCGCCAGAAAGCCTACGCCCTCATCGTGGAGAACGGGCGGCTGCTGCTGGTCCGGTACTACTACCCCAAGGAGAACGCGTGGTTCTGGAACTTTCCCGGGGGCACGGTGGAACCCGGCGAGACGCTGGAGGAAGCCCTGCGCCGTGAGTTGATCGAAGAGTGCTGCGTCGAGGTGGAGGTCGGCCCCATGCTCCTGAGGGAGGTGGTGCCCGGGCGCAACTACGTGCGTCACTTCTTCCGCTGCCGCATCAAGAGCGGCCGCCCGCGGGTGGGTACGGACCCCGCGACCAACGACTCCATCGGCGCGCTGGCCTGGGTCGACCCGACCGATCCTGGTGCTTGCGGCGGGTGGGGGCGGCGGAACCTGCCGCAGGTCGCCCGGGCCTTGGGCCTCACGCCGCGCCGGCGGAACCGGCTGCCTGCGCCGGTGCCCCGCCAGGCGGCGCCGAAATAGAATGGCACCGAATCGTGGGGGAGGGTCTCCGGGGTGTCGGTGCAGGTGATGCACCAGGGTTCGTCGCCCAGGCGGATGCTGACGGCGACGACCGCCTTGCTGGTCGTGCAACAGCTGGCACTGTGGGACTTGAACGATCAGCAGTTCCGTCTTCTCTACGTCTTGATATTCCTTGCGACGGCGGCCTTTCTGGGGGATGGGCACAGCCGCTACGCGGTCCTCGCCGGGCCCGTGCTTCGCGTGGCGTTCGGGCTGCAGCGGGAGCCGATTCCGCTGGCCGGCGCCGAGGTGAAGGCGCTCCGAAACGGATGGCAGCTTCGCTGGTCCGACGGGCGCACCGTGCGAAGGCTTTCGCTCGACACGCCGGAGGATTTTCGGGAGGCGGTGGAACGGGCCGTGGAGCGGGCCCGCACGGCCGAACCCGGATCGGTGCCCTGCACGCCCCGTGAGGCCGCAGAGGCCGTGCCGGTGTTCCAGCGCACGGCGCTCCGGGAGCGCTGGCTCGCCCTCGCCCTGCTGGTCGTGGCGGTGACGCTCCTGTCGCTGTGGCTGAACCATCCGGCGCCTCTGTTTGCCGTGCCGGTGCTGATCTGGTTCCAGGACCGCATCTTTGCCGGGACCACACTCCTGCTGTGCGACGGCACCCTCTGGTTCCTCGGCGAGCAGGAGCCGGTCTACCAGGTTCCGCTCGCGCACGTCCGGTCCGTGGAGCCCCGGGGGCGGAGGCAGGTCCTGCTCCGGCTGGACGATGCCAGGTTCCCCACGCTGAAGCTGGTGCGGTACCACGGGGGCGTGGACGCACTGGTGGTGCTGCAGCGGGCCGTCGGCGGAGAGCCGCTCTTGCTTCCGGACCGCGCGGGCGCAGGTAGGCCGGCGAGCGGCGCTGGGCCGTCGGACGGGGGCAAGCCCTTCCGTTGCGCCCTCTGCGGGCGGCCGGTACCGGGAAGCCCGGCACCGGGGGCCATACATATCTGCGAACGGTGCCAGCACAAGGTGCGCTACGAGGCGGAAGAGACGGGCCACGGACTGAAGGGAAAGGAGCCGAAGCCCATGTGAGGGCGGCCGGCTCCTTGTTGCATGTGAATGCACTTGGCGGTATAATTATTCAACCACACCGCAGGAGGCGGGTTCGTTGAACCAGATGGCGCTGGACAAGGCCGCGGTGCTGGCCGAGGCGCTGCCTTACATCCGGCAGTTCTCAGGCAAGACCGTGGTCATCAAGTACGGCGGGGCCGCGATGGCCGCGACGGATCTGAAGGCCGCCGTGATGCAGGACATCGCCCTCATGAAGTACGTGGGAATGCACCCCGTTGTCGTCCACGGCGGGGGCCCCGAGGTTTCCAGCATGGCGCGGCAGATGGGCATCGAGCCGCGGTTCGTCGACGGCCTCCGGGTCACCGACGCCGAGACGATGGCCATCGCCCAGATGGTGCTGGTGGGGAAGACCAACCGGGAGATCGTCACGCACCTCTGCGCGCAGGGGGTGAAGGCGGTGGGCCTCTCGGGGCAGGATGCCGGGCTCATCCGGGCCGTGCCGCACCGGCACCGCTCGGCCCGGACCGGCGAGGAGGTCGACCTCGGCTTCGTGGGCGACGTGGCCGCCGTCGACACCGCGGTGCTGGAGACGCTCACCACTGCCGGCTACGTGCCGGTGATCGCCCCCATCGGCCTGGGGCCCGAGGGGCAGCCCTACAACATCAACGCCGACACCGTGGCCGGGGCCATCGCCGCAGCGCTGAAGGCGGAGAAGCTGGTGCTGCTCACCGACGTGGAAGGGGTCCGGGCCGACAGGGACGACCCCGGGAGCCTGCTGAGCCGGGTGACGGTGCAGGAGATCCGGGAGTGGATGGCCGACGGCCGGCTGGAGGGCGGGATGATCCCCAAGCTTCAGTGCTGCATCACCGCCCTGGAGGCGGGCGTCAACCGGGTGCACATCATCGACGGCCGGGTGCCCCACAGCCTGCTGCTGGAGATCTTCACCCACGAGGGCGTGGGCACGATGGTCGTGAAGTAGGAACCGGTGGGTGCCGGCACCGACGGGAAAGAAGGAGATGGCGGGGATGACGGGATCGGAGAGCGCCGCCCTGATGGCCAGGGCGGACAGGCATACCATGAACACGTACGCGCGGTACCCGATTGCCCTGGTGCGCGGCGAGGGGGTCCGCTGCTGGGACGCCGACGGCAAGGAGTACCTGGACTTCCTCGGCGGCATCGCCGTGAACGTGCTGGGCCACGCCCACCCGGCGGTGGTGGAGGCCATCGCCGCCCAGGCGCGGAGGCTCATCCATTGCTCCAACCTGTACTACAGCGAGCCGATGGCGGCGCTGGCCGAGCTGCTCACCCGGAGCGGCGGGCTGGACCGGGTCTTCTTCTGCAACTCCGGCGCCGAGGCCAACGAGGGCGCCATCAAGCTGGCCCGCAAGTACCAGTGGCGGAAGGGGCGCAAGGAGAAGAACCGCATCGTCTCGCTCACCCACTCCTTCCACGGGCGCACCCTCGCCACCGTGACGGCCACGGCAAAGCCGGCGATCCAGGAGGGCTTCGGCCCGCTGCCCGAGGGCTTTGACCACGCCGAGGCCGGCGACGTGGCGGCGCTGGAGGCGGCGGTGACGGAGAAGACCGCGGCGGTGATCGTGGAGCCGGTGCAGGGGGAGGGCGGGGTGATGCCCCTCTCCCGGGAGTACCTGGCGGCTGCCCGCGCCATCTGCGACGCGCGCGGCGCCCTCCTGATCTTCGACGAGGTCCAGTGCGGCATGGGCCGGGTGGGCACCCTCTTCGCCTACCAGGCCTTCGGGGTGAAGCCCGATATCCTCACCCTGGCCAAGGGGCTCGGGGGCGGCGTGCCCATCGGCGCCGTCTGCGCCACGGGGGAGGCGGCCACCGGCTTCGCCCCCGGGGACCACGGCACCACGTTCGGCGGCAACCCCCTGGCCTGCGCCGCCGCACTGGCCACGGTGAAGACCCTGCTGGCGGAGGACCTGCCGGCGCGCGCCCGGGCCATGGGCGCGTACCTTCTGTCCGGGCTCAAGCAGCTGCAGGCGAAGCATCCGGACCTCGTCAAGGAGGTCCGGGGGATGGGGCTGATGCTGGGCATGGAGCTCACCCGGCCGGCCGCCCCGGTGCTGGCCAAGTGCCACGAACTGGGGCTCCTGGTGAACGTGACGGCCAACACGGTGATCCGGCTCCTGCCGCCCTACATCATCACGGAGGCGGACGCCGACCGGGCCCTGGCCATCCTGGACCAGGCGCTGGCGGCGGTGGGAGAGGCGGATTAGCAGGATGTGGTTCCAACAAGGCGACCGCCACCACAAATCACGAGGGGACCTGCGTGAATGTGCGCAGGTCCCCTCGAACCGTTCATAGCACGACTCGCTTTTCGCCGCTACTCCGACTCGGACTTGGACTCCGCCGTCGCTGCCACGGGCACCGGCTCGGACGCCTGGGCGCCGACCTCGACGGGCTGGTGGTCGAGGCCGGGGATCTTCTTCATCAGGTCCTGAATCGACACGCCGGTCAGCCCCTCCAGCACGGTCGGGGCGGTGGCCACCAGCTTGGCGACGTCGTTCATGAACTTGTTGATGCCCACCTCGCCGTCGCCCTGCGAAAGGATCGTGACCTTGTCGATGCGGGTGAGCGGCTCGGCCGCGGCCCGCATGAGCTCAGGCAGCACCGGCAGCAGCTTGTCGAGGATGGCGGCCTGGCCGTATTCCTTGTACGCCTCGGCCTTGATGCGCATGGCCTCGGCTTCGGCACGGCCCTTGGCCAGGATGACCTCGGCCTCGGCGAGACCCCGCTGCTTCACCACGTCGGCTTCGGCCTCGCCGGACATCCGGATGGCCTTCGCCTCGGCCTCGGCCTCGATCTCCCGCTTGCGGGCCTGTGCCGCAGCGAGGGTCTCCTGCTTCTGCCGCTCGATCTCGGCCTGCTTCAGCACGGTGGCGATGAGTTCCTTCTCACGCCGCAGGATTTCGGCCTCCTGGACCTTCACCTGCTCCTGCCGCTCGATCTGCTGCACGCGGACCTGCTCGGCGATCACCTGCTGCTGCATCACGTTGGCCTCGATGTCGTAGGCCTTGTCGGCCTGCGCCTGCGCCCGCTTGGTCTCGGCCTCGAAGGCCGCTCGCTTCAGGTTCAGGTCGCGCTGCGCCTCGGCCTGCTTGGCCAGCGACTCGGACTGGGCCAGCACCGTTTCCTGCTCGGCCTTCGCCTTGGCGATGGCCGCCTCCCGCATGGCCTCGGCCCGCTTGATCTCGGTGTCGCGCTGGGCCTCGGCGGCGGCAATCTCGGCCGCCCGCTTGATGCGCTCGGTGTCGGGCCGGCCCATGTTGTTGATGTAGTCGTTCTTGTCCTTGATCTCCTTCACGGTGAAGGAGACGACCTCAAGGCCCATCTTCGCCATGTCGTCGGCGACGTTGGCCCGCATGCGGTCGGCCACCATCTCGGGCTCCTTGACGATCTGCTCCACCGTCAGCTGGCCCACGATGCCCCGCAGGTGGCCCTCCATGACGAGCTTGAGGATCTCGTGCTGTTCCTTGATGGATTTCGACAGGAACTGCTCGGCCGCGGTCAGGATGGACTCGGTGTCAGATTTCACCTTGATCTGCGCCACCGCCTCCACGGTGACCGCGACGCCCTGGACGGTGTAGAAGTCCTGCTGCGGGACCACGTCGAAGGACATCAGTTCCAGGGAGAGCTCCTGGGCTGACTGGATCAGCGGCCACACGACCAGGCCGCCGCCCTTGGTGACGCGGGGCCCGCCAAAACCGTAGACGATGAGTGCCCGGTTGGGCGGCACCTTGCGGTACATCGAGGCCAGGAGCGCGAGCAGGATCAGGACGCCGACGATGGTCAGGCCGGCGTAGATCAGAGGACCCCAGTTCATCCGTTCTCAATCCCCCTTACCACGTTCTCTTTCATGAACTCTCGCCATGGCTGGACGTAGGCGACGCCCCGCTCATAGCGCAGGATCACGACCTCTTCGCCCTTGGGGATGGGGCGCCCGTCCGCAGAGCGGGCCGCCGACACCATGCGGGAGCCGTGCTGCCGGTAGACCACCTCCCCTGTGCCCCCTTCCCGGATCGACACCGTCAGCTTCCCGACGATGCCCGTGTAACTGGTGGGCGGCAGGGGACGCTCGCCCCGGATCAGGAAGCGCTGCCAGCGATAGATCAGCCAGCCGGTGGTGAAGGCGCCTGCCGCCGCGCCGACCAGGGAGAGCCACACGACAGCCGGCCCGAGGGAGGAGACCAGGTAGCCGACCCCGCCGAAGCCCATGAGCGCCGCCATGAGGGTCTGGAAGTTGATGGGCGAGATGGCGGCCGCCTTGCCGATGTGGCCCTTCTGCCCGTGGGCCAGGTCCGCGTCGGCGGAGAGGTCCACGGCCGGCGAGATCGCCAGGTCGCCCCCGTGGGCGAGATCGGCGCCTGCCGAGAGGTCGCCACCGACGGAAAGATCACCGCCGGCCGAGAGATCTGCACCGGCCGAGAGATCTGCACCGGCCGAGAAGTCCGCACCTGCGGAGAGATCGCCACCGTGAGAGAGGTCACCGCCGTGGGAGAGATCTCCGGCCTTACCGCCCATGTTCAAAAAGCCGAGGATGGCCGACACGAGCGTAAGGCCAAAACCGACATAAAAGGTGTAAAGGAAGACGGACGTCACGAGGCCACACCCCCCGGAGCGGATGGCGTTGTCTCTGCCTATAAGACCCGCAGCCGGCCCGGTTTGGTTCTGAGTCACCCGTTTTCCCGGCAGGAACCGTTGTCCTGCCCGGGCCAGCTTTTTGTAAGCAATTTCCAGGCGTTGACCTGTGCGGAGATTCGACCCGCCGTTGCACATGCTGACGGAAGACGCATCGACGCACGAAGGGAGAGACAGCCATGTCCAAGATCGTGCTCATCGGTTGCGGCCAGGTCGGAGCGACCTTCGCCTACACGGTGCTGCTCAAGGGACTTGCCAACGAGCTGGTGGTGATCGACGCCAACAAGGAGAAGGCGTTGGGCGACGTGCTGGACCTGAACCACGGCCTCATGCTTGCCCACCCGCTCAAGATCCGGCTGGGCGACTACCCCGACTGCGAGGGGGCCGACATCATCGTGATCGCGGCCGGGGCGGCCCAGCGGCCGGGCGAGACGCGCACGGACCTCATGGGCCGGAACGTGGCCATTTTCGACCAGATCATCTCCCAGGTGACCCGCTACAACCACGACGGCATCCTGCTCATCGCGACCAACCCGGTGGACATCCTGACGCAGGTGGCCCTCAAGCTGTCGGGCTGGCCGCCGAACCGGGTGATCGGCTCGGGCACCCTGCTCGACAGCTCCCGCCTGCGCTACCTCATGGCCACCCGGTTCGGCGTGGATCCGCGGTCGGTGCACGGCATGATCATCGGCGAGCACGGCGACAGCGAGCTGGCCGTCTGGTCCCAGGCCAGCGTGGGCGGCGTCCCGATCGACAGCCCCGAGGCCGGGGACCGCTGGCGCCTCACGCCGGAGGAGCGGGTCCAGATCCTCGAGGAGACCCGCAACGCGGCCTACCAGATCATCGCCGCCAAGGGTGCGACCTACTACGCCATCGCCCTGGCGCTGGCCCGCATCTGCGAGGCGATCCTGCAGGACCAGAAATCCATCCTGCCGGTCTCCACCTACCTGCAGGGCTACCACGGCATCGACGGGGTCTGCCTGGGGGTTCCGTGCGTGGTGGGCCGGCACGGGGTCGAGGAGATCATCCAGCTGCCGCTGGCGCCTGAGGAGGAACAGGAGCTCAGGGCCTCCGCGGCGAAGCTGCGCGGCTTCCTGACCGAGATCGGCTTCTAGGCGCAACGCAAGTCTGCCGGAAGGTGCGAGTAGACTATTGCATGACGCCGCGATCTGCTATACTCTTACCTAGAATGGTTCTCGCTGTGGGAGGTGAACGCCATGACGCCAACCAGGAACGACACTGCTGACATGCAGCACGAAGACTCGTTCTCGGCCGGGCTCCGCGCGGCGGGGCTGAAGCTGACGGCTCAGCGCAGCGCCATCTGCAAGGCCCTGGCCGACATGGCGGGCAAGCACCATCCCACGGTGCAGGAGATCTTCGAGGCCGCCCGACGGTACCATTCGGGCGTGAGCCTCGCCACGGTGTACAACACGCTGACCGTCCTGAAGGAGCGGGGGCTGCTCTACGAGCTGGGCCCCGACGCAGCCGGCGCCGTCCACTACGAGCTCGACGTGGACACGCACATCAACGTCGTCTGCATTCGCTGCAAGCGGGTGATCGACCTGCCCCACGTCTCCACCGGGATGGAGGAGGCGGTCGCCCGGCAGACCGGCTTCCGGGTGATCGGCGCCCAGATGCTTTACTATGGCATCTGCCCCGCCTGCAGCGGGGAGGGCGTCGCGGACTAGGAACACGTACAATGCCGCCACGGCACACCGCCGTGGCGGTTTTTTTATCTGAAATCCCAACAGGCCCTTGCCAACCGCCGCGGGCGGAGCTAGAATGATTCTAGCTTAGAACGGTTCTAAAGTAGGGGGTGGTCCGGTGACTCCGAGGACGGGGCACTGGCTGGATGACGAACTGCGGCCGCTGGTCTGGGCGACCGTGCTCAGCGGATTCTTCCTCGTGCTGGGCTGGGCGCTGGAGCATGGAGCGCCGGGCCTGTCGGCGTGGTCGGCCGTGGCTTACGCGGCCGCCTACGTCAGCGGCGGTTACCTGCGGGTGAAGGATGGGCTGGCCGCCTTGCGGCGGGGCAGCTTGAACATCGATATGCTGATGGTGATGGGCGCGATGGGCGCTGCCGCCCTGGGGCGCTGGGGCGAGGGTGCGGTGCTCATCTTCCTCTTCGCCCTCTCCAACGCGCTCGAGGAGTTCGTGTCGGGTAGGACGCGGCGGGCGATCGAGGCGCTGATGACGCTGCGGCCGGAAGAGGTGCTGGTGCGGCAGGAGGACGGCGCGGAGCGGCTGGTGCCGCTGGAGCAGGTGCAGCCGGGCGATCTCGTGGTGGTGCGGCCCGGCGAGCGGGTGGGAATCGACGGCGTCGTGGTGGAGGGCCGCTCGGCCATCGACCAGGCCCCCATCACCGGCGAGTCGGTGCCGGTGGCCAAGGAGGCGGGTTCGCCGGTCTACGCCGGCAGCCTCAACACCACGGGCAGCCTGCTGGTCAGGGTGACGAAGCCCGCCGGGGAGTCGACCCTGGCCCGGGTGATCCGGCTGGTGGAGCAGGCGCACGAGCACAAGGCCCGGGCCCAGCGTGCCGTTGACTGGATCGACCGCTACTATACGCTGATCGTGGTGGCCGTAGCCCTGCTCACCTGGACCCTGCCCCCGCTCGTGGCCGGGTGGGCGTGGTCGGACAGCTTCTACCTGGCCATGCAGCTCCTGGTGGTGATGTCGCCCTGCGCGCTGGTGATCGCCACCCCGGCGGCACTCCTCTCCGGCATCGCCGCCGGTGCCCGGCAGGGCATCCTGTTCAAGGGCGGCGTCCACCTGGAGCAGGCGGGGGACATTAAGGTCGTCGCATTTGACAAGACCGGCACCCTCACCGAGGGCCGGCCGCGGCTGACGTCGCTCTGCCCCGCGGAGGGGGTTGCCGAGACGGAACTGCTCCGGCTGGCGGCATCCGCCGAGCTGCGCTCGGGTCACCCGGTGGGAAGGGCAATCGTGGCGGCTGCCCGGCGGCAGCTGGAGGAGCTGCCCGAGCCCGAGCAGGTGGAGGAGCAGCCCGGCCTCGGCGTGACCGCCCGGGTGGAGGGGCGGCTGGTGCAGGTGGGCAGCCGGCGCCTGTGGGAGGGCGCCCGCGCTGAGACCTCCCTCCGGTGGCTCCTCGCCCAGGCCGAGCGGCTGGAAGAGCAGGGCGAGACGGCGGTGCTGGTACTGGCGGAGGGGAAGCCCCTGGGCGTGCTCGGCGTCGCCGACCAGATTCGCCCGCAGGCCCGGGCCGTGATCGCCGCCCTGCGGGCCCAGGGCGTGGAGCGGATCGTGATGCTGACCGGCGACAACGAGCGGGTCGCCGCGGCGGTGGCGGCGGAAGCCGGCGTCGACGAGTACCAGGCCGGACTGCTGCCGGCCGACAAGCTGGAGGCCATCGCAGCGCTGGAGCGGCAGTACGGCCCCGTGGCCATGGTGGGAGACGGCATCAACGACGCCCCGGCCCTGGCGCGGGCCAGCCTGGGGGTGGCCATGGGCGGCGCCGGCAACGACGCGGCGCTGGAGAGCGCCGACGTGGTGCTGATGGCCGACGACCTCTCCCGCCTGCCTGAGGTCTTCCAGCTCGGCCGACGGGCCCGGCGGGTGGTCTGGCAGAACCTGGCCTTCGCCACGGGTGTGATCATGGTGCTGGTGACGACCAGCCTGCTCGGGAACCTTACGCTGCCGCTGGCGGTGGTGGGCCACGAGGGATCGACGGTTCTGGTGGCGCTGAACGGAATCCGGCTGCTCTTCGGCGGAGTGCGGCGGCGCCTTCCCGTCCCGGTGGCCGGCGTGGAGCAGGCCCGCGGCGGATAGCCAGTCATACTGCGCCCGGACGCCCGGTGACGGGGGGCCCGGGCGCCTGCGCGCAAAGGGACCAGGGC
>Ga0134105_1000874_pt1 | contig 26353 bp, 31 predicted proteins | sample 16_3_2metaG_FD_94457 | JGI IMG/M metagenome (GOLD analysis project Ga0134105, IMG submission 94457) | Switchgrass degrading microbial communities from high solid loading bioreactors in New Hampshire, USA - 16_60_3.3_214_A3 metaG | ecosystem: Engineered > Bioreactor > Semi-continuous > Anaerobic... | reverse complement strand
TTCTTTTCGGCCCGAGCGGCAAGCACTTCCTTGCGGATGGCCGCGAAATCCTGCTCTCCGGTCACCTTCCTTAAGGCCCATGGCTCGGCGGATCTCCCGCGGCAACGTGAACTGGCCCCGGCGGCCTATCTTGGCCGTAATCATCATCCTACCTCGAAGGATAAGCTGACGTTCAAGTTTAATTTTAGCCGGCAAATAACCAATTATCAAGCATCTTGGGTTTTATCAGACAATCTTCTTATCGCCAGAAACCAAAAAGCAGATCCAAAACCGCAGGCCAATTCCAGGGGAGATCGACGGGTAGGGTGAATTCAAGACCCTACCCTTTAACTCACCCCCCGGCCTACGGCCACCCCCCTCTAGGGGCGGTTCGCCGAGCCGCCCATAGAGGGGGTGGAGGGTGAGTTGTACAGACAACTCGGCCGGAGATGAGCTTGCCTCCCGATCTCTAACTCACCTCCGCCCTGCGGGCTGCCCCCTTTCTAAGCTTAGAGAGGGGAAAGAGGGGGGGTGAGGAAAAGCAAGAAGGGGGAAAAGGGCCAGGATATTTTTGGTGGGTAGGGATGGCGCGTTGGAGGAGGCAGCTTGCCTCGAAAAACAGCGGTAAGGTATTGGTGGTCTACTGTAGTTTATGGGGCATATTCGATGTTCAAGAACTGGGCATATTGGCTGGAATGAAGATATCAATTATGGATTTAAGACGGCCGCAATAGGAGCTGTAGATTTAGATTATTCCGCATAGCTTCAACCGCTTCCTACGTACTCTCCTAAGACGATCGCGTCAAAAAGTGAGAATACATAGCTACAAAAACAGCACCGAAAAGGCAACCACATGGTGCAATGATTTTATCATGCGCATTAGGCCTGTCATAAGAGTAATACCTTATATAACACTACTGCCCACGGATGTATTTTGTTAGGCTACCGTTACAAATTATGGATTGTTCCATGCCCAACTAGTTGATACTATTGAATCGAGAGTGGTGCGGATTCTCACCCTCAACGTCAAAGAGTGACATAGAACGAAAAGCACCTTCGCTGGAAGGGATGAGGAACATGAGAACACACCGGAGGCGCCGCTCTGATTGGAAGGAAAAACACGTGCTATCTCCGATAGAGGGCGGAATAGTTGATAAGATCCAGCCCCTTCTGCAATACACCAGGCCCTTTCCACGCCCGGGTTCTTTCGGGGAAGTGTTTCTGCTTCTGCGAAACAATACTGACCGGCAGGTGGAAGGATGGCTCACTATCACGCCGCCACCCGACTGGGTTATAGAACCTGGAAGACAGCTAATAGTAGCGATTCGTCCGCAAGGCGTAATCGTAGCAGAGTTTTATCTTTCGGTCCCCTTTCTGCCTTCTGCGGGCCCCCATTTCTTGCGGATCAAAGTGACAGAAGGACAGGATCTGCTCGCAGAGGCAGCCTTTGACCTCCGCGAGGGCCTTCTGTTCGCGATAGATGATAAATTGCATTCTTAAGGCCGCTTCTTAAGGCACAGTCGGTTTGCGGTTCTGAAGAAAGGTCTCAAGGAGACTGATAGATGATGAGAGTTGCTGCCCTTTCTCTCGCCGGGTTGCCGCTAGAACGACCCGGGGATTACGCTGCCGCCCTAACTGCACTCGTCGAACGGTTGCAGGTCGGGCTCGCAGTTCTGCCAGCCCACACATCGTTCTTGCTTTGTGCGGGTGCAGGGCATTTGGGCGAAACGCGGGACTTTGCCCGCTGTTACAAGCTTTTCATGCAAAAAGCAAGAGATTGGAACAGCGAATACTTGCAGCTGCACAGCGGGCTAGCAAGAAGAAACGGCATTTATCTGGTAGCCGGGACTACTATTGAAGAAGTTGACGGACTCTTCTACCATATATCCTACTGTTTCGGACCGAACGGCGAGATCTGTGGAAAGCAGCGTCAAACCCATCTCAGCCGTGAGGAGCGCAGCCTCGGCCTGAGCAGGGGAAATGAGCTGCACTTGTTCAACCTGGCAGGAATGAAGACAGGGCTCATTGTCGGCACAGATGCCAGACATCCCGAGGTCGGCCGAATCTTCGCCCTGCAAGGGGCTGATCTGGTCGTACACAGCGGTGCGATCTTAGCCGGGCGGGAGAGCCGCGTGCAACCGGCGGGAATGTGGGCGCAAGTTCAGCAGAATCAGTTTTGGGGTGTCGAAGCACAGCTAAAGGCAAGTATTTGCGGTCGATCTTTTGCAGCTCAGTGTGCAGTTATAGGCCCGTGCGAGATAACTCCCGGCTCAACTGGTTACTTGGATCGTGAGGGCAGTGAGAAACCCTTTGCAGCAGCGGAGCTAATAGAATCCGACCGCCAGAGAATCAGGAGAGAATACCCTTTACTGCAGCTCCTCAATCCGAAGGCTTACCGGGGATTGTTGCCGGAACTCTACGGGTAGGGCCTTGAAGCGGCATCACGGGGCCGCCGGCTCAAAGTTGCCGCACTGCAGGTCAAGGTCAAGCTCTTTAAAGATCCCCTGGACTATGCCACAGAGATGCACCGTCGGGTCGAGGAGGTGGCAGCCACCAGATCTAGCTGCTTTTCCCGAATACAACTTATAGTGAACAATGCTGCTACCGGACCGGTAAGTTGAATGCCGAGTGGTTTTTCTAAAGTCTTGCCGAAATAGTCAAGCAACCATCCTGTAATCACTGTGGAAAGGCCGAGAGCGAGAAAAACTGCGGTGTAGAGAACTCCGCTGTAGAGCATGAAGGGGATCCGGTGTCCAAGGCGTCCGCTGTAGTTGTCTGACCAGCGTGCTGTGAGCGGGTCGGCGACTGCATCAACCACTTAAGCTACTGACCATGCTCTCTTCGGTTCGGAGATGCTAGGAGGTCTATCTTGCTCAAGGTGACCAGGAAGTAGGACATAGTTGTTAACAGCAGAATGTAGAGTAAGTAGAGTACTGATATACTCGACTTAAGCCAGAGAGCTGCAAGTCCAAAGTATGCCATTGCTAAACCGCTAAACAGCTTCAGCTTTCTACCCGCAACTGTCGAGATCCTTCTGATTTTGAGGGTTGTCGCAACAACACCAAGTACTACTGTTTCAGTCAGAACGTACAGCGATAGGTACAATCCCAGTAACAGATAGAAGGACAGACCAGTGATCCCTCTTTTTGACATGATGCTTGACCAGAGAACAGGAAAGCCAGCAGTGCATGGCAATTCCACTATCGTCGTACATCCTGCAACGAATACGGTGGTTACCACGAGAAGCCATGTGTTTTTGATCTTCATTAGGCTCCTGAATTTATTAAGGAGATTATCTCGGTTGCTATCAGAGATGGTAAATGAGATGCCTTTCTTGTAACTGAAGTAGTCCTTTATGTTTATTGCGCCAAAAGCTATAAGGAAGAGGTTGACTGCAGTTCCTGCCGCGGTGTGGTATTGCAGATAGACTACAGCTGTGAGAATCGAGGCCATGAAGAGACCATAGACCAGAGCTGTAACAGCTATGAATGTGGCGCCGACAAGCAGTAGCTTTTGACGGGAACGGAAGTTCATAGTGTAGGCAAGAAGCACTGTAAGCGCCCATAGTGAGCAAGGATTGAATCCATCCAGAAACCCGATAACGCTGGTCATCAATACAACTGGACCGTTCCCCGTACTAGCATAGGCTAGTAAGCCCTGTCCCAGGCTAGGACCTGTTTCGCCAGCATCAACTTGCTCATCATCTGGTTCGCGGCGGAAATACAGATCTAGCTGGTTCTCTATGTCTGTGCTCGTCTCTTCACTAAATCCAATCCACACCCGGTCATTGAGTATCACTGTTGGTGCAAGTACTCTGTGCAATCCATACTCCCTAGACAGACGGTCTATCAGCGCCTGATTCTGACTGTCCGCAATGTCTATCTTGGTTATGCGCAGGTCGGGGTATTGGCTTGATAGGCTGTAGAGAGCTTTCTCTGCATCTTTGCAACTGAGGCAAGTATCTAGGTACAGGAAATAGAGCTCGCCGATGTTGCTTTCAGCTTCCGCTGACCAAGAGCCGTACATGGGAGTAGCAAGAGTTAGAACTGCGACTAGCAGTAGCATCCTCAACACAAGAACTCCTCCTCGCATAGCATGTTCCCTTTGACGGAGCTTCCAGGTAGTCCGAGCCGTTAGGAACCTTGCGCATCTAGTCGGGCTTCTATGAACACGATCTCCTGATCTCTAACATCTCGAGCAGCGCCCTGTGAGTTGTTCTTTCTGTCAGGCGTCTGCTAGCCGAGTAGATCGCTAGAGGTCAACCCTTGATGCTCTCTACCGTAACGTCTCTCCGCAACTGCAGTCGCCACACCACGTTCTTGGACGTCTGCGAGAATCGGGTAGACTCACCTTCTTCACTCCTGGTATTCTGTAGACATCTCGCCCCTGTCATGGATCAAGTGTTGCAGACTTGACGCGACATGCGACCTCGTCCGAGTCTATGGTGGATACCTTCGCCTACCGCCACAGCATAGGGATTGGCCTATGATAGACGGTCTCAACAGAGTCTAGTCTACGGAATCTCTCAGGGTGGGCAAAGAGCTGTGGACCTCTTCGACCCTAGGGGTCCTTCCGACCCAAACATCGAGCACCTGATCATAGTGGGCGAGGACAAATGTTGGTGTCCCCCACACTCCAAACCTAGAGAAAGTCTGGCCGTTGTTGTCGCACAGAGTACTTAGATGCCAACGATTAGTCCCCGCAAAGGTCACCTCGCAGTTTTCTCTGTTGACGGTTAGTATGTCGAAGCTAGATGTATCAACGATTTCGGACAATTCCTCAACGGCTGTGATGCAGGAATGGCAGTATACGCTGGAGAAAACAAGTAGCGTTGGTTTCTCGAATCGTTCGATTGTTACGTGTGTTCCTAGTTGGTCAAACCCGTCAATGGCAGGAAGCCTATCTCCGGGACTTACCAGCGTTGAGTGCGAGGTCGGACCAACCGTCTCTTTCTTTACCATGGCATCTACATATTTGCTGATCTCATCGCCCGTAGCTCTCCATGGTATGAGACCGAAGCCTATCCCATTGTTGAACAGATAGGCGGAGGGTGCTTGCTGGACTCCAAACGCTCGTCCGACCTCATAGTCAGAATCCACCAGAATCGTTGCACCAGGCAACAGCGCATTAATCTGACTAACGAGCGTCTCGCTGAGTGTGGGTGCTATTATGACTAGCTTCAGAAGAGAAGTCGTCTTTTGCGTAGCAGAGCTCAACTTGTTAAGAAACAGGTCACACGCTGAGCATCCCTCAATTACAAACGTAATGAGAGTAGGACCCACCATGAACTCGGAGCTGTGTCTACTTCGCCCTGAATCGTCGCATAGATGGAAATCCGGTAGCTCTCCAGGCCGCTGACCTGATGACGAGTCCAAAATCTGAGCAGAGCTCACATAAGCTACCTGTAATAGGATCAGCACCACTAATGTGATGCTTGATTTCACTCTGCAAACACGGCTCATCTGCACGTCCTCCCTTCTAGGTACTGAGGTGAAGAGATTGATGTCATGGGCAGACCATCCTCATCGCAAAAGACAAGGATTTCGCTGCTCGGTCTTGCCTTCGCAGAGAAATAAGGGATCCAGATCCGTGGCCTATAGATAGGATCCCCTTGGGAAGTAGCATAACTCTACTGGTACTCGACGTCGCCTGGTATGGAGTATGGACACAGCAAACCGGGCTCACACCAGTCGGGCGTGCACCCGCATCCTAGGAACTCGTCGCTTGCTAGGTCACAGCCATAGTCGTCCTTCCAGGCATCGCCGACGTCGATGCATAGCAAGCCTCCAGGGGAGCATAGCTTCCATTGACACCATCTCTCCCAGCATTGGTAGGTGATCCTCCTAGCTCCGTATGGCCAGCTCCCCGAGCAGAGACCCAGCTCGACGTCGCAGGTCTCAAGCGAAGGCCTGTCCGTCTGGATCGTCACACAATGTTGCTCTAGACTCGGTAACAAGTCATCCCAGTCATCCGAGTCATCGAGTGTTACAACACCTCCGATAGCCTGTGTATCGTCCGAGGTGAGGACTGGGGCACGTGCTATACAGGGCATAGCTGCTACCCCCGAACACACGAGCACCAAACTGATCGCAGGAACCAACCAAAGTGACTGCCTGATTTTGCGTAGCACCTGCAGTGACCCCCCTCTCTGTTTTTGCGCCACGGATCCATGGTTATTGTTCCAGGTTTTGCTGTATGTTGTTCAAGTCTGTGTTGTCTACCGAATCATCTCATCATCAGCACTATCTGGTATCAAGATCCGAGTTCCTGAATCCGCGGGCCGTCTCGTATCAGGTCGAGCCGTGCTATGCTCCATATCGGGTTGGTCGCGAGTTTCTTCCGCTTTTCGGCTCTGCTTGATACTGACCCGTTGTACTTCAGTGTCTTGACGAACTGCAGCAAGTACCGTAATATTAGAAATTAAGGGTTATTATGGATTAAGCGGAGAGTCCTGGTGGCAGAGACCTACAGCATCTTCGCAGCAGCTTTGGTCAGGTGGAAGTTTTGAGTTGCTAACGCGAGATCTCTGCGGTTTGGGTGATTGGGCGATGCGATGCACTCTGTTGCTCATATTCGATGCTTGTCGGTGCATACTACGGTTAGATTCCGTATTATGTCGGGGTAGATCATGTTTCAGTCCAATCAGGAGTCCTAGCATCAGTCGCCCAGAACACCAATTCCTGCGAAGGAGGATGAAGCCATGAGGTCATCGGCTGTACTTGCGATTGTCTTGTTGGTAGTTGCTTCCGCGACGTGTTTGTCTGCTCCGGTGGATTATGACGTAGTTGATCGGGTTGTGCAGGCGTACAACGATCTAGGTTCATTCAGCGTCAAGTTGTATTACTCAGTGAATCTTCAGTTGAGACACATGGAAGGCACGGGTTCGTTTGCCATGGAGGTGTGGCAAAGCCCAGATTACATACGTGTAACATGTTCCGGATCAGAAGCCAGCGAGGGTCTGTCCTGGTCGAGTCAGTGTACGACATTAGTTACAGACATAGCCCAAGGAATCGAGCATTGCCTGAGTCCGAAAGGTGAATGGACAACCCGGAAAGCGAGATACAACCACCTCTTAGATGTTCTGCCCATGCCTAGCATGGACGAACTCGATTCGATACAAGAGGGTTATCTGGACGGCCATCCGGTATGGATCCTAACAGTCGCAGAACCAGACGTCAGCATGACCTATTACGTTGACCGCGCCAGCCATTTCGTCAGGAAGGTAACCGGAGAGAGAGAATTTCTTGAGCAAGGGGCAAGGATAGCCTGGGTCATGACCATCGATCCGCCGCAGATCGGGGTGCCTGAAGGCGTGTTTGACCTAGATGCTATTGCGTCGAACCCTGGCGGGGTCCGCTGATCTAGAGCTCAATTGATTTTTGGTAGTTGGTCCCAACTTGCCTTTGATGTCCGTTGACGCCTGTTCTCTGATATGAGGATAGGCGTCAGCTGTTCATCCTGCGCTTTCGCTGCAATGGTGTTGGAAATCTCCTGTGGCAGAAGTGCTGTGAAGTATCTGACTAGAAGACTTTTGGGCCTAGCGCTCTTATGGCTGCGAAATCAAGGTGTTCGAATTTTCCCGGTGCCCGTTGAGAGGTAATGCCAACTGACGCGGTAATTGACTATCTCTTTGCTCCAAGTGGCTTGCTGCCGAAGGCTGTTCTTTCTGTGGGTCTGAGTTACGCTTTTTGATCTTTAGCCAGATATTGGGGGAGAGCATGAACCCAGCAACCTCGTAGTAACCTTTTGTCGAATGAGCAATATGGTAGTATATGGTGGATGTTGATGCACAAATCTGCTAGACCAATTAGGCCGTACGGGATGGACTCCTTTGAGGGAATTAGGAGGGGCGACGGTGGAATCCGGGCTGTATTTCTGTACGTGGGATGCCACACGCAAATGCATGACGTTACTCAGCGTGCAGACTGGCGTCATATTGAGTGAAACGCCTCAATGCCTCCTGCGGGCTTCTCTCCTGATCTTACACGGGACAAACGATGACCGCCTGGATGTGTATCACGCGATCAGAATGGGTGAATTGCTTCCCGCAGCCGGCAAGGAGCGCAAGTTGGTGTTGTATCCCGGCGGCGACCATGCATCGAACAACTACAGAGAAGCGCAAAATTGCGAACTCTTCCAAATGGTTTAGGGACCATCTGAGGTAGAGCGGACTGGTCCGTGAGGACAGTTCTGAAGTAGCCAGCGCAAGAAGGAAGGGACCAAATTGGGTCGCAGATTTGTCTTCAATGGCAAAGAAGTCACCAATCCAGTTGCCAAGTTACTTCTTGGCATCCTGGGAGTTATAGTTGTAGGGTTGGTAGTGGAAGCAGTAGTATTTCTCGTCCTTCCCTTGGTCGGTGTTGCCATAACACTGTCTATTGGCGCGGCTTTGGTGATACCCGTTGCCACAGCATTAGGGATACTTCTGTTTATGCTAGGGGGTGCAGTGCTAGGAGTCTTGGTTGCACCTTTCATAGTCCTCGCGGAGGTAATTTGTAGGCGAAGGGGTCAATGAATCCAGTCGCTGGAATCACTGTGGTGGCAGCTACCGTGCCATTTGTCCCGGCGCAGCGGCTAAGGGGTTCAGACATTGGGCTATACGAGGGGATGAAAACAGCTATGCGCAGTTACGATTATGAACATCGGACTGGAGTAGAAATGATTAACTGGAATCGATTCGACCAGCTCTGTAAGACACTGGCGGAGCAATTGGCAGCCCGAAAGGTTGAGGCTATTATAGGCATTGCACGAGCCGGTCTTTTTCCAGCAGTTTTCTTGGCGTACGCTCTACGAGTCGAACTCTATCCGGTGAGACTGACGCGGAGAGTAAACGATGAGGTTAAGTATACCCATCCCGTTTGGAAGGTTGATGTTCCCGCTGATGTGGAAGGGCAAGTCGTCGCGGTCGTCGACGAAATCGCTGACACAGGTGAGACCTTAGCAATAGCAGCTGAGCGCGTGAAGGAGCGAGGGGCTCTTGAAGTCGTGACCGTCAGCCTTGTCAGTCACAGCTGGGCAAAGCCGAAACCGGACCTTACCGCACTCGTATCGGATGCATTGGTGCTGTTCCCTTGGGGCCGTGAGGTGTATGACCAGAAAGAGTGGCGCCCGAATCCTGAATTGGCACACGCTCTCAAGCTGCAAGAGCGGAATCCCAAAACACAGGCGAAGAAATGGCAGGAATAGGAGATGTATAAACCATGACGGATAGGTTAGGTCGTAGAGTCTGTACGGATAAGGATAGAAGTAAACTATGATAGTGCCACAGATTAGGTTGATAACTCTTACGATATCTGTGTCACACGTGCGTAGAGGAATCCGGAGAATGGTGCAGAAGAGAGGGCCTTGGAATCAGGTAGATCGTGGAAGGAGCAAAGGAAGTCGGCGCAATTGCGGTTTGGTCAACCAGGGAACTGGTTGAGAGCGCACTCGGCGTCGAGGTGTAGGACAGACAGGCCTTTCGAGATACAGGAAGCTACAACTTGCCATGATGCGTCTATGTCGTAGCCGAGCACTCCTCTCTGTTTGCCCAGCCTCAAGAGAAGCTCGCCATCACCACAGCTAAGGTCCAGCACAGATGATCCAGCTTAGACAGGGCCACAGAGCGCGTCATGATCCCATCTGTGTGTAGAGTCAGTCATCCTCCAATCCTCCTTCTAGGAAGGTCTTGACGACCTCAGTGAGCGTCTCGGTCTCAAGCAGGAAGGCGTCGTGCCCTGCAGATGATGGTATCTTGAGATACGCGACCTTCTTCCCACACTTGACCAAGCTGAGAGCCAGTTGCTCCATCTGAGCAGGAGTATACAGCCAATCTGAGCTAAACGATACTAGAAGGAACGTGGCTTTGGCGCGTGAGAGTGCTTTCTCCAAATCACCGCTGCCCCAATCAGCTGCGTCGTAGTAGTCCATTGCCCTTGCAATATAGAGGTAGCTATTGGCATCGAACCTCTCTACGAATTTTTCGCCCTGGTGATCGAGATAGCTCTCAACCTCGAATTCAGTGGAGAACCGGTAGGAAGGTCCGGAGCCGGAGCGATAGCGCCGCCCAAACTTGGCCTCCAGTGACTCTTCAGACAGATATGTGATGTGTGCGAGGCGTCGAGCGACTGATAAGCCAACTCGTGGAGGCTGGCCATCGTAGTAGTCTCCGCCCCTGAAGTGAGGATCGTTGATGATGGCGTAACGGCCCACTGCGTTGAAAGCGAGGCCTTGAGCGCTGAGCCGGGCGGAGGCGGCTATCACGATCGCACTTTCTACCCTCTCCGGATAGGCAAGCGCCCACTCTAGTGCTTGCTGCCCCCCAAGTGACCCTCCGATGACCGCTCTCAACTTGTCAATCTGCAGGTAGGTGACAAGACGTTCCTGGAGCTTAACCCAGTCACCTACTGTGACAATTGGAAACCTCAGTCCGTAGGGCTTGCCCGAACGGGGGTCGATAGAAGACGGGCCGGTTGTTCCATAGCAGCCTCCAAGGACGTTTGAGCACACTACAAAGTATTTGTTCGTATCGAGTGCTTTCCCCGGGCCAATCATCGAGTCCCACCAGCCTGGTCTGTCTGCTCTCCAGTGACGACCCTGCTCTTTAGCATCAGGATCCCATCCAGCTGCGTGCGCGTCTCCTGACAGTGCGTGGCAAACCAGAATAGCGTTGTCTCTGTTTGAGTTCAGCTTGCCGTACGTCTCATACGTGACATCGATTGGCCAGAACGGCCTGCCGCACTGAAGGACCAGCGGGCTCTCTTCGTCTGCCAGCCTGACCACAGACGACTTGACATACCCTACAGATGTCGGTGAATCCGGAGGATCGTACTCTTGTCTTGTGACTCGCAGAATTCGGTCAGTTGCTACTGCCATCCCTGCATCTCCTCTCTACGACTGGCTTGCCCGAATTGCCTGATCAAGGTCAGCGATTATGTCTTCTGGGTCCTCAATCCCAACAGAGAGCCTAATGAACTCGTCCGACACACCGGCCTGCGCTCGCTCCTCTGGCGATAGCTGCTGGTGAGTAGTTGATGCCGGGTGTATGATGAGCGTCTTGGCATCTCCAATGTTTGCTAGATGAGAAATGAGCCGGACGGAGTCTATCAGCTTGGTCCCAGCCCTGTATCCGCCTTTAATTCCAAACCCGATGATTGCGCCAAAACCGTTAGTCAGATACTTGCGAGCCCTGTCGTGGTCAGGATGACTCTCTAGCCCCGGATAGTTGACCCATTCAACGCTCGGGTGGTTTTGAAGCCACTTGGCCACTTTAAGAGCGTTCTCGCAGTGTCTTCTCATACGCAGGTGAAGCGTCTCAAGTCCCTGCAGGAACAGGAATGAGTTAAACGGAGAAAGGACCGGACCTAGGTCGCGTAGGAGCTGGCAGCGAGCCTTCATTATGAAAGCAGTACTCTTCGTTCCTAGCTCCTCATCGCCGCCGAATGCTTTATCCCACGAAATTCCATGATATGAAGGATCTGGCTCGACTAGGTCCGGGAATTTCCCATTGTTCCAGTCAAACGTGCCTGATTCGAGAATCGCCCCGCCGATCGACGTGCCGTGTCCCCCGATGAACTTCGTCAGCGAGTGCACCACAATGTCTGCGCCGTGCTCGAAAGGTCTCAAGAGGTAGGGCGTAGTAACAGTGTTGTCCACAATCAACGGTATGCCGTTTCTGTGAGCGATCTCCGCAATGGCAGCATAGTCGTCCACGTTGTTTTTTGGGTTTCCTATGGACTCTAGATAGACGCACTTGGTCTTGTCGTCTATGGCCTTTTCGACGTTAGATGGGTCAGAGGTATCTACCAGTTTTACCGTGATCCCGAGCTTGGCAAATGTGTAGTGGAATAGGTTGTAGGTTCCCCCGTAGAGGAAGCTGGAGGAGACGAGGTTGTCTCCTGCTCGAGCGAGGTTGAGAATCGCTAGCGTGATGGCGGCCTGACCGGATGAGACGGCAAGCGCGGCACTGCCACCCTCGAGTTGGGCTAGCCTTTTCTCAAGTACGTCTGTGGTCGGATTCCCTATGCGAGTGTAGATGTAACCGACGTCTTTGAGGCTAAAGAGGTCAGCTGCATGGGCCGACGAATCGAAGCCATACGAAGTCGTCTGGTAGATCGGAACGGCTCTGGCCTTTGTAGTGGGGTCAATGGTCTGCCCGCCATGGATTGCGGTTGTGTCGAACGAGTAACTGAGCTTATCGGACACCTTGTCATTCCTCCCTTTGCTTCGGGTTGCGGTCCCTTGTTTCGGGCTGACGCGCGTATGTGCGGCTCTGCACTGTGTATGCGCCTGAAACCAGCTATAAGAAAACCCTCTTCGATGAGAAGAGGGTTCAAGCCGCCTTCTCTTCTCATCTTTCCGACGTACTGCCGGCTGGAATTGGCACCTTCCATCATCTGATGGCGGTTGCCGAAGGGTCATTGGGCCAGTCCCTCGCCTTCTCTGGATAAGAAGATGGATGCGCGGTATATAGTAGACTATATCTATCAACTTAGTTGGGAATGTAGTATTTAGGCTGAGCATACCATTGGAGTCAGCGGCAATCAATGTCGAACAGGCGGCGCCTCAGGCCATGGGCGTTATGTCTCTCGTCATTGCTAGCTCACGCGTCATATATCTGACTATTACGATCGATTAGGTATGGAATTGCCGCGGGTCGCTTCATCTGTAGGAGTGTAGTTGAGAGAGCTACGGCGGCTCGAAGTGTCAGGGAGAATCTCATCCGCGGTGGCGGCTGTTGCGCGCCGGCTGCTACTGCAGGCTGTTATGCGTACTCTGTTGACCTCTGAGCAGGTTTCAGGTGATCTTCCGTCGAATGAGCTCTTTGGCAGTAGGTGGTAACCATGGCTATGCGCCTGTCGCAATCACACGTTCTCGGAGACGTGCACCGCAGCGACAGGCCACCCGAGAGTAGCTTGGCTATGCTAGATGTGGGAGGTCAGTTCATGGATTTGCGCAGGCTGGTAGAGGAGATATTCAGTGACGCCGTAGAATGGGAGACCGACGCATTCGTGTTTCATTACATGGCTGATGACCAAGATGTAGTGCGCAAGGACCTAGCGGATAGGCTCGAAGGTGCTTTGCCTAGAATAACCGCAGATCTCGGCAGGATCGATTCAGGGAAGATACATGTATATGTGTATCCGACTCTCGAGCAGTTTCATAGGACCATCCTTATGCCCGAGGTTCCGGAGTGGGTAGTCGGGCGAGCTCTGGGTAGGGACCAACTGCACATTGTTTCGCCGGCTAATCCGGGGCCAATGCATGACACCGATAGCTTGTTGACCATAGCAGTCCATGAGTTGGCTCACTGCATTACATGGAGTTTAGTCGAGCTGACGCTGGACTTCCCCATGTGGCTATACGAGGGAGTCGCACTTTACTATGCCGGTCAGTATCGCAACCCCAAGACATTGCCTTACATCAAGACACGAAGCTATCCATCTCTTGAGACGTTGAGCGACCAGCGAGACCTCCAGGCTGTTGAATACGTCTACGATCTAGGTTATACGCTGGTCGAGTTCATAATCGAACACTATGGCGCGACGGCACTAGTCGATCTCTTGAAGAGCCGGGGAAGCATTGAAACAGCGATTGGAGTGAGTAGAAAAGAGTTTGAAGATGCGTGGCACCGCTACATAGAGGACCGCTATCTGGCTGATGAATGGTTACGGGACGCGTGGAAAGCAGCCGAATGAATCAGGGACGGTGCATGATGGTTGGAACAGCACGCTTCGAAGTGCTCTCTGAGATAGCGACTCGCCTTGGAAAGAGAAACATTTTGTGGGTGATTACAGGAAGTACGGCCTTTGCCCTTTAAGACTTGGACTTCGAGCCGCACGATATCGATCTGCAGACACGAAAACCCAGAATGCAGCTGATTTGTGGGAAATAACGCTGCCATAGCACTTCTGCTGAAAGCGGGGTACGTTGAAGAGGGGCGCAAGCATCAATCTGTCTGTGCAAATGGAGGGTATGTCGATCAGGTCCTCTTCGGGAAGCTACTCGGGGCAAGAACTCAGACTTTAGCGTCACGTCTACGACTCGAGTTGCTAACAATGGCGCATGCGCAACAGTTCGATAATGGACGGATATCATGAGCTGGGTTGATCTGGGAGAATCGTTGTGAAAGTATCTGATAGGACTTTTGTAATTTTTTTGATCGTATGTTGCTTTTATCTTTTGTTTTTCTTGATCGGCCTCATTGTCAGTCGACGTAGGGAAACAGATGTCGCCACGTTGGTGAGAATCGGCAACTATTTGGTAGATCCCCTCAGTAAGTCAATTCACCGGAAGATGAGGCCCTATAAGCACAGGTGTTTGGTAAGGAAGAAATGGCCTGCTCTCTTCGTGCTGATATTTCTGAATAACCTGCTTGTTGTCGCTTTTATTCAGCATGTGCTCTATGGGGTAGTTTTCTTCATGCCACTCGTGTTAGTTTCTTGGTATGGATTCGGGCACGGAGTACTGTTTTCGAAGCGCAGCATTCGGTCTGAGTTTGCAGTTGTATTCGTAGAGTTTCTAGGTTACCTGATAGCCAGCTCAATAGGAGTGCAGATTGGGCTCGCATTGCTCAAAGCGGTGTTAACCTCTGGGCCGGTATCGATCAGTGTTCCATGGCAGCCGGTGCTGCTCTCAACTTTCTACATTCTCTTAGCTGCCCTTCTGGAGACTATTGAATTGTCAAAGGGGAACTATGAGAACCGCGGAAAGAACCTAGAGATCTACCTGGACGAGGCCCGACGAGATGAGTTCCATAAAAAACTGAATGATCGGGATTGACTGGAAGCCCACGATAGGTTGCGTTGCCTCCCCTACATGGTGTACTGTAGGTCGTGACAACTGAGCTCCGTGCGGCTGCCAACGAGGATGCTGCGGCGGCTATTGGCTCTGAGCTAACAGCATTCGAGTGGGTTGATGTGGATCAGGCAGTTTTCAGGCTTAGGTGTTGAATTCTTTAGAAGGATGGTGGCAAGACTGTGCGCATGGATCTGCTAAGAGTCACCGCTGCTCGCCACCCGCGAAAACGGTGGCAGAGAATAGTTGCCGAAGTTCTTGGAGTTCTTTGCGTTGTCGTGCTTGGAGCTCTAATAGCGATTCCTCCTGTCATAATGGGCCCAATGGTGAATCGTCACGTCGATTTTGATACCGTTGCCTTTTGCGAGCTTTGAACGTCTTGTAGAGCGAGCGCCAGAGCACGTTGAGACCTGGGTCAGGGACGGAGATGCTCACATGATCACTGACGAATACGATAATCCCGAAAACGACACTGAGTACGCAGAGCGCATTCTTTCGTTCCTGGAACGTCATTTTGTCTAGTGCATGGACTCGGCGAACCAGCGAAGTCACGTGCACTTATCGTGTTCGTCGGGGAATGTGGGCTTCTGGTGTGATCGACACAGACGTCTGCGATGAAGCTGGAAGCTGAGCCTACATCTAGAGTGTTAGGATTAAGTGCTGGGACCAGTTGAGCGATTTTCGTTAGGAGGTGAACAAATGCCCGTTGTTGTAGTGAAGATGATTAAAGGCCGCACGCTGCAGCAGAAGCGCGAGCTAGCGAAAGCCATCACTAACTCGGTTGTCTCGATTCTAGATGTGGAGCCGGAATGGGTTTCTGTGGTGATTGAAGAGGTGGACAGAGAAAACTGGGCCACTGCTGGCGAGCTATACGTTGACAAGTTCGGCCCAGGATGCGGCAGGGTAGGGGCTGGATCACATGATCAGACCCGTTCCTAGGAAAATCTGGGACTCAGTCAGGGCTGCGGGATCTGGACTCTACGTGTCCGGCACTGAAAGAACGGGCTGGACACGTAGGGCCGTTGGACGCAAGTGGGGGATTGATGAGAGATGCAGGTGCGCAGGGCAGTGGAGTCCGATGCGAGGGCAATTGCCGAGGTACACGTAGCTAGCTGGAAGGCAGCCTACCGCGGCATGCTTCCCGATTCCTTTCTCGACCGACTTGACGCTGAGAAAGGGGTTCCTGTGTGGACTAACATTGTGAAGAATCCAGATATCGATACGTTTGTTGCGGTAGCGGGCGACAGAGTAGTCGGGTTTGCTACCCTCCATTCTTCCCGTGATTGTGATGCCGACGGGAACACAGGAGAAATAAGTGCAATCTACGTGGCTCCAGGTGCCTGGAGGCAGGGATACGGCCGCTCTTTGATGAACGCCGTACTCAAGCAGGCCAAGGATAAGGGGTTTAGATCCATTACGCTATGGGTCCTTGAACCAAATCACAGGGCGCGCCGTTTCTACGAAGCACTAGGGTTTTCCACCGACGGTTCGACCAAGACTGAGAAAATGAGCGACAACGTCGCATTAAACGAAGTTCGCTACAGAATAGACCTACAACAACCAGCACAGGATGGAACGAATCAAAGATCGCTAAGATGAAGTGACGGAGGACATCTCTAACTTGTCGCAGGTTACCGGTGATAAAACTTCTAAATTGACTGAAGTAAACCCGATCGATACAAATGCGACCGACGAGACAAAGACTCTCTACCGCAACCTACATGCCCTTGCTGGCAACTATACTTTATTTGGCCACCAGGATGCCTTAGCCTATGGCTATAAGTGGTGGGCTGAGCCGGGCAGGTGTGACGTCAAAGAAGTCTGCGGTGCATATCCATCGGTCTTTGGCTGGGACGTTGGGCACCCGGCCAACAAGGCTCCGGCTGATGAGCAGTTCGCGGGTCTTGTTCTCTCTCTGGAAGGGGTGTCGAAGCTAGCTCGGGAGAGAGGCAAGATTGCGGCTTTGACTGAAACAGGTAGCGGAGAAATCAAGAATGAATCCTCATCCAGGCCAAGCTAGTGCCGCGAATTTCATCGAATTCAGAGAAGACCCTTTCGTCCTTTTTGCCGAGGATCTGCCGGATCTGTATTCAACAACCAAGTGGTCAGGGTTGCCGTCCTTCGTCTGTCGCGTGATAGTAATGCCGTCAGGACTGACCTTAAGTCGCTAAGATAGAAAGGGGGTGAATGCGTGAGTACTCAGAACGAATCCCTGAACGCAAGGTCATCCAGGAGGGGTGTTGAGGCGTTTTCTTCCGTCGCCAAGTCATACGAGGACTGGTTTGCTTCGCCCCTCGGCGATTATATCGCACGCAAGGAGATGGAGGCGTTAGACCGCATATTTAAGGGAATTGAGGCGGATTCCGTCGTTGAAGTTGGTGCAGGGACAGGATACGTCGCGCGGCACCTTACGACCCTCTTTGGAAAGGTTGTCGCTGTCGAGCCGTCACGGGAAATGCGGGAAGAAGGGATGCGGAGGACTGTAGACTCGCACATCACATGGTATGACAGCATTGCGGAGGCCTTACCATTTGATGATGGGTCATTTGCATGTGCAGTGTTTTTCACAGCCCTTGAGTTTGTGGAGGATCCCGAACGGGCAATCAGGGAGGCAATCAGAGTCGTGCGTCCAGGCGGATGGCTAGTCGTGGGGTTTTTGCATGCGTTGAGCCCGTGGGTAGCCTTGTACCGGCGTCTGGGAGAGCAGGGAGAAGAACCTTGGTGTGCAGCTAGGTTTTATACGAGAGAGGACATCGAACGGTGGGTCGGATCTAGTGCCGAAGCTTCCGAGGCAGCCGTGTTTCTCGCACCTGGGGCAGCCGAGCCGTATGACGCGGCCGACGCTGCGGGTGTGCGGGCAGGAAACGCTCCAGCTCTTGAGATACTCCGGTGGAGAATTTAAGAAGCTGTGGGAGAACGCCAAAGCAAGGCGCTGCTCAGAGAAGCAGCCTGACCGGCTTGACCGTCAGCTTCAAGCGATCGAACTGTCAGTTGCGACAGGTTCGCAGTCCTTTTAGTTAGGTAAAAGGTTTTAACTCGTCCTGCGCAGAAAATGGGTTCTCGATTATTGTGACGGTTACCGCCGATTTTAGTTTCGTTAGGAGTGGTGTGCATGGCATCTACTTCAGATTGGTTACTCTGGGCTATTCTCTCCGCTGTGTTTGCCGCTTTGACTTCTATTCTGGCTAAGATAGGAATTGAGGGCGTCGACTCGGACTTGGCGACTCTCATTCGCACCTTTGTTATTGTGATAGTGCTTGGTATATTCGTATTCGCAACTGCCAAGTGGACCAACCCATTCTCGCTGAGACCGAAGACCCTTGTGTTTCTGGTCCTCTCCGGGTTGGCTACGTGCGCTTCTTGGGCCTGCTACTTCCGAGCATTGCAGATGGGAGAAGCCTCGAAGGTCGCTCCAATTGACAAGTTGAGCGTTGTATTGGTTGCTGTGTTCGCTGTGCTCTTCCTGGGCGAGCGGCCCAGTGTAAAGGATTGGTTTGGCATCATTCTTGTCGGGCTAGGCACAGTCGTGCTCGCTCTTAAGTGACGCTGCGGTCCTTTCGCTCCGAAGGCCTACGGTCGGTTTCCTGGAGCCCATAAAGGAGTTTTACCTCAGATGATAAGCGACATCGATCGGCAGCAACTAGACCAAGTTGTCGCGCTGCAGGGATGCGTAGAACCTACCTGACCGTCCGTACATCTGTATAAAGGAAACAGAAGCTCTTTGTACTTCTTGTTGGTACCTCTTGCATAAATCAGAGCCCGGCGGTCTCCCGCCGGGCGACAGTCTAAGTGTCGGGGATGCTATACGCAAGCACAACGTCGTGAGCGGGTGATTTCCCTATCGTATGATCGTTATCGCTTCAGCATTGATCGCCCAAATGAGGTTTGCGCTGCATGATTTCATCAGAAATGGTTTACACTAAGACATATGTTTGGAATAGTTGCCTGGAATTGAATCGCGTGTTACTCTTAGATGGTGAGGACGTAGGGGTCGCAACAGGTGTGTCCGATAACCTTTGATGAGGGGGATTGTCATGAGAAGATTGCTAGTGGCTGTGTTTCTGATACTGGTGATCGCGTCGTCCGGTGTAGCCGCGCAGGAATACACTAAGGAGCACTTGAGGGCTGCTGAGGAAATGCTCATAGCCATGAATGCGGAAGGGACGTTATCGGAGACAATTGACACCATGCTCGACGCTCAGCTTCAGCAGAACCCTGAGATAGCTCAGTTTGCGGATGTACTTGAGGCGTTTCTGAGGAAGTACATGAGCTGGGAGAATCTCAAAGGCTACTACATCCAAATCTATGCAGAGGCCTTTACAGAACAAGAACTCCGGGAAATCACAGCTTTTTACCGCACCGAAACCGGTCAGAAACTGGTCAAGCTTACTCCTGAGTTGACCAGCAAGGGCATGGCTCTCGGGCAGGAGATAGTAATGAAACACCTACCTGAATTGCAGCAGATGATACTGCAGCGGATGCAGGAGTTGAACAGCACGGATTGACCTCGGGCGGCTTGTAGGGCATAAGCGTCTTCACCGATCGAACTGCGCAGATGCCGGGCTCTTCCTGATAGGATACCTGATGAGATTTGGAACGGAAAAAACCACCATACGGAGCCCTACCCGGGAGATCACGGTATTCAGTTTGAGCGGATCTGTCGCAAGGGGTGAGGTTATGGCAAACAGGTACGACGAACTGTACAAGCAGGAGGAGTACTATTGGGGATTTAAGCCGTCACCGACCTGTCTCAAAGTTCTTTCCGCTATGCCGCCTACAAGGCACTTGAAGCTCCTCGATATCGGATGTGGTGAAGGGCGGAATGCTGTCTTCTTCGCTCGCAACGGTTATGACGTTACGGCCTTTGACCTTTTGCAAGCGGGTGTAGACAAGACAAAGAGGATCGCCGAGAAGGTTGGTGTGGATCTGAAGGTATTCCAGGCTGACGTCAACGAATTCAGGCTGACTGAGCACTATGACATTCTGTTCTCAGTCGGTGTCCTGCACTACATACCCAAGGAACTGCGTGAGGAGATATTTGAAAATTACAAAGAGTATACGAATGAGAATGGCATACACATGTTTTCTGTCTTTGTGAGAAAGCCGTTCATTGACCGGGCTCCAGATCGTGAGTCGACTGCGCAAGCGTGGATCTCCGGAGAGCTGTTGATGCACTATCATGATTGGTTGGTGGAATATTGCACCGAGGAGATTTTCGACTGCACGTCCGGTGGGATCCCACACAAGCATTGCACTGACAGAGTGCTAGCAAGGAAGATCAGCCCGGGGACTAAACTGATTTGATGCTGATAGCAGGGGAGGGCCTTTGTGAACGGTTTGGGCGCTATCGACTTCAGGATGCTAAGTTTTGTAAGGGATACGATTGTTCACAGCGATGCGAACGCGACGGAATTGGACACCAGGTTCCCGTTTAGGAATAGGTTCCACCATTGCGTGCGAGTCGCATTGATTGCTGTGGAGATCGCAGAGCAAGAGGGAGCTGACATGGATGTCGCGGCTATAAGTGGGATATTTCACGATTCCGGGAAAGCTGCTGGCCGCGATCATGCAGAAGTAAGTGCTGAGATCTGTCGCAAGTATCTGACGGAGAACCGGCTTTTCCTATCGAAGATCGATCGGATTGTGGACTGCGTGCGACATCACTCGGCTCATATCCCCTTTGAGAGATGCGCGTATCCGCACGATCTAGCCGTTCTGCGTGACGCAGATCGACTCGACGAAGTGGGCGCGATGGGAATCACTTGGACGTTGCTTGGCGTAGGCTCGGTCGGGTTGAAATCGTACTACGACGCACTGAATAGGCTCGTATCAGTTCATTTATCTGAAGACGAGGCAGCTTGGTCGGATCAGATGTATGCAGCCACTGGAAAGGCATTGATTGTGCAGAGAGTTAGAAGGGAACAACGCTTCATCGAGGAATTAGCCGAAGAACTTGGGATTAACCGCATTCACCCAGATGTTTGGGCAGTATAGCAAGCCGCCAGTTTGATCACGGGCGGGCTCTCCGGAAAAGAGCCCGCCTGTACTTGTGTTATTCGTTTGTCCCATACTCCGCATTGCCTCTGACTATCTCATCGAGCTCAAGATCCCTTCTGCGAAGTTTCTCTGAAGTAGCAAAAAGATGATTAGAGTTGGCAAGATGCTAATTGAAACTGCTAGCATTAGTGCCCCATAGTCAATCACATAACCGGATATTAAGCTGGCTATCAAGAGTGGCATTGTTTGGCTCTCACTCTTCTGCATGATGATCAGCGGCCACAAGTAGTTGTTCCAGGCATTCATGAAGGTGATAACTGCAGCTGCTGCATACGTTGACCTCATGATCGGTACATATATCCTTACAAATATCCCCAGCTCACCCATACCCTCAATTCTCGCGGATTCGATGATCTCCATAGGGAACGACCGGGTACTCTGCCGGAAGAAAAATATCAGAAACGCCGTAGACACCGAAGGTAGGACAAACGCAGTTGTGGTGTCAAGTAGACCAGCTTTGCCGAACATCATGAACAAGGGAATCATTATCGCAGCGAACGGCACCAGCATTGATAGCAGCAGGACACCCATTAGCCGATCCTTGATCCGGTCGTGAAACACTTCAAACCCATATCCCGCCATTGAGCAGACTACTAGGGCGAGAACAGTGGTTACAGTAGCATTTCGGAACGAGTTCCAGAGCGCGCGAGTGATGTTTGTGTTGGATGCGAGAGTGCGCAGGTTTTCCATTAGATTTGTATTCTGCGAATTGCGAGAAATCAATCCCTGAATCAGTCAAGTCAGCAAAGACGCCTGGAAAATTGGTTATGTTTTTTACCGCAGCGTTGTCCTGCATCAACAGGATATCGGGCAGAGTATCCAGTTGCCCAGCTAAGACGGCCGTCGTGAGCTTCGCTTGTAGGTCATCCCAAGGGGTTTCTACAACGTTTACAACGACGTTCGGGTTAATCTCTGCGTAGATTTTCGCTGCCTCGTTCATAGCATAGATATTGAACGATGGGTCCCAACACCAGACAGTTATGGTAGTCTTACCGGAATCCGCGGCGAAAGCAGCTAAGGAGAAACTAATGCAAATAATGGCAAGTACCAACAGGACCAATGAAACCCTTTTCTTGATACGTCCTCCTTTTTCTTATAGTTGATTCCCCATGCCTACCCTACTATCCACTCGACTACCCAATCGTTCCCCAGTTTCGATCGAGTTGCTCCTAGGTTTAACCACCTCCCTTCATCGCTGATTTGGAGCAAAACCACAGCTAAAAGCTATTTTAACCGGTTTAATTAAACCCTGTAAAACACTCTTCTCATGTTGCGCAAATGGGCTTATGAGCGATAATCTGCGTAACCTACTATATGTAATTCCGTATCATTTTGCATTATCCTTCATGAGACAGTGATTGTATAGGAGAAAAATGAGCAGGGCCACTGGATACCTCCAGTGGCCCTGCTTCGCCGCTATTTACCGCCCAATAGCTAGCGATTAGGATAGGCGATACCAATTTTGCAGAGAGCACTAAATTGCTACACGAGCTTATTCATAGTACTGCTCGTACTTAGCCCTGCGCTCGTCGATGATCGCCTGTCCGCCGGAACGCAGGTAATCCTGGAAGCCGGCGTCCCAGACCTTATCGAATTCCTCGGGTTTAGCCACGACAGCCTGAACCAATAGCTTGTCGCGCTTCTCGGCGAGAGCGGGACCCATGCCTTGTTCAGCCTCAATGTCGCCCACCTGGACGTTCTTGTTGTAGCGAGCGTCATTGTTGGTCGTTACGTAAGCCTTCTCGATGTACCGCTTGTCAACACCAGGATAGGCGAGCGCTAGAGACTTGATCGTCAGCTCTGGGTCGCCCAGATCCAGGCCGTTGATAGTTAACGTGTAGTCGATATTGTTCGGCGAGTTCATTATCTTTTCGCCCGTGGCGGCGAGCATCTTGATAGAACCGTCTTCTAGAACTTCATGGTTCACGCCCTCTTCGCCGATCTGGAGGAATATGCGGTTCTCAGGCTTGGTGATCCAATCCAGATAGAGCAACGAAGCGAGCGGCTCATCGTTAGTAGCAGGGAAGAAGACTTTCCTGTCGATAGGAGCCGGGAGATACTTTCTGTACAATCCAGCGTCATTCTGGAAGCAGTCAACTGCGATGAACGCAGCATCCTCACCGACGAGTCTCTTCAAAGTGTTGTGGATGCCATTCTCGCCGTCGCGGTAAGGATAGTCCCAGTTATGCTGGAAGGCTCCTACGTAACCGGCCTTTATCAGGTTATCCTCAGTTCTGTCGCCAGCACCGTAGAGCGGGAAGTCCTTCCAAATCAGCCCTGCGTTGTACCACTCGTTGAGCTTCCTGACTCCTTCCTTGATGCCGGGGAAGAGCAGGTGTCTGTCGTCGAATCCATAGACATACACATCCTTGTCGGAGATGTCGTTAGGAACAAAGGAGGTCAGCAGGTAGTTGTTGCGCCAACCTATGTCGTAGCTCGTTGAGTAAGGAATCATCTTATCGGCATCTTTGCCAAGCAACAACTCAGCGTTCTCCTTGAAGGCATATAGCATAGCCTCAAACTCTTCGAGAGTTTTCGGTTCAGGAAGACCGAGTTTCTTTAGCCAGTCTTCACGAACGAAAGTATTGATGCGGGTATTGTGAGCCAGCTTGGCCTCGATTGCCCATACCGTTCCGGTCTCAGGGTTTTTGTTCCAGTACAGATTCTGCTCTCCAAGCCAACTCCAGAGGTTGGGAAGTAGGTCTTTATACTTCTCCAGATACGGCGCCAGGTCGAGCACACCGCCCATGTTTGCATATGTCTGGATCGTAGGATAGCTGTAGGTTACGCAGATGTCCGGTGCGTCGCCTGCCGCTAGTAGGTTGTTGAGCGCTTCAACCTCTGTCCAGCGCGGGACGGGCACGAAGGTAACAACTACGTTGTGATCACGCAACATTCCTTCTTTGATGAAGTCCGTAAAGAAGTTGTCCTCCGGGGGTGTGCCACCGGGGTTGCTGCGGTCGAACACTTCAACAGTTATGTACCGGGTCTTGGTGAATCTGCCGTTTACGATCTCCGGTTCTGCCGCCAAGGCCAGGGGACCAACTGTTAGAAGTGCAACCAGCATTACGCAACCCAGCAAGAACAGACGAGTTCTTTTCATATCGCATCCTCCTTTGTGTATTATTAGACACATTGTGTTGTGTCCAAAAGCTTTAATCTTTTATGGCTCCGAGTGTGGCGCCACTGATGAAGTACTTCTGCAACCAAGGGTAGACCAACAGGATCGGTACGGTCGCAATCATGACAGTCGCTGCTTGGACGGTCTCGGTCAGGCCGGGGTTAGTGAAGCCCTCTTGAGTAGTTATCTCGATGCTGGTAATGCTTTTGATGATGTTGTACAGCAGCAGCTGTATCGGGTAGTACTTTCTGTTGTTGTTCATGTACATAAGGGCATCTGAGAAGCCATTCCAGCGGCCGACAGCGTAGAACAGAGTGAGCGTTGCAAGGACAGGTTTTGAGAGAGGCAAGTATATGCTCGTGAGTACCCTAATTGGACCGGCGCCGTCAATTTCGGCTGATTCGCGTAAGCTTTCAGGGATCGTGTAGAAGTAGCTGCGCATGATTATCATGTTAAATACGCTCAGGCAGTTCGGGATTATGAGCACAATCGGTTTGTTGAGCATATGCAGGTCCTTGAGCAGGAGATACATAGGAATAGTGCCTGCGTTGAAATACATGGTCAGGATAATGAATGTATTGATGAGCCTGCGCCCCTTGAGTTTGTCGTAGGTGAGCGGATAAGCGCAGAGTATGGTCATTATCATGGATACGGTAGTGGCGATGACGGTCAATATAGCGGTCCAAATGAGAGACCATCTGTACTTCGAGTCACTGAGAACGAATCGGTATGCCTCGAGGTTCAGGCCTTTAGGCCAGAGCAGCACCTCGTTCCGGATAATTGCGTCTGGAGAGCTGAGTGAGCGTGCTAAGAGGTTGAGCATCGGAAGAAGACATGCCACGATGAGTAAAACACATATAAATGCAACTATATAGTCACCGATTCTAGAGCTTTTTGACTTGACCATCCTTTATGTCCTTCCTTAAACGTAGAATGGTCTTACCAGATGCCGCGCTCGCCGAACTTTTTGGCCAAGATGTCGGCTATGACTAGGAAAATGACACAAACGACGGACTGAAACAGGCCTACCGCAGTTGTTAACGAGAATTGTAGACCGCGTATACCGTTAGTGTAAACGAATGTAGCTATGACGTTTGAAACATTGTTGACCAAGTGGTTTCCTAGAGCATAAGGCCGATCGAACTCACTACTCAAGATGCGGCCCAGACTGAGAATGAGCAGAGTAACGATAGTCGGCCTCAGGCCGGGCAACGTGATATGCCATATTTGCCTGAACCGTCCAGCCCCGTCTATGGCTGCTGCCTCGTACAGCTCGGGGTTGATACTAGTGAGGGCGGCTAGGTAAATGATCGTATTCCAGCCAATACTCTGCCAGATTCCTAGGAATACGTAGGTCCACACCCAGTAGTTCGGATCGTTGAGAAATGGGATAGGATCGAGACCCAATCGCTTTATCACGATATTGATTAGACCGCTTGTAGGAGCTAACAGCTGGGTAGCCATACCGGCGATGATGATCCACGAAAGGAAGTGAGGCATGTAGGCCACTGTTTGAGTGAATCTCTTAAATCGCTTGAAAGGGAGCTCGTTCAGAAGTAGGGCTAGGATAATCGGCGCAGGGAAACCCACCACTAAGTCCAGGACATTGAGCATGACGGTGTTGCGCAGTGCGAAGAGAAAGTCACGATTGGAGAAAGCTTTTATAAAGTACTCAAACCCGTAATTATTAGCCCAAGGCAACTCCCAAACATTCTTGACAATGCTGTACTTCTTGAATGCGATCTGGATGTAGGTCATCGGGATGTAACGGAATATAGCGAAGAAAGCTATGGGTGGAATCAGCATTAGATATAGTGTCCAATATTGCCGTAGGTAGTTAATAGCTTTGCGATAGCGGCTTGACACGGGCCTCGACGCGTATGCAGATATGCTCATTGCTGCCCCTTCCTCTTTGAACTTCATCCTGCTTATCCACACACCATCTTGGGTCTTGAGTCAGTACAGGAATATGTTTGATGGTTCGACAATAATCCCTATCAAGGACAAAGCGCCAAGGTGACCTCCTGCCTAGGCTTCTCCATCTTTGTTGAACCACTATCGGTCACCTTCCCGGGATTATAGGCCACGCAAGCCCCTGACAATTGGTGAAAAATCTCACTCCCTAGATAGGATAGTGAGAATACTAAGTCCAGAAGTACTTTTACTTTTATAGCAAGTCAAATCATAGTGTTTTATGGGCAGTTCCGTACGAAAACGTTTGTGATCCTATTTGAAAAGTGAATTATCTATTTACTATGCTAGACTAAAAGTACCACAGAAGGCGATTCATGTCAATACGATGTACTAGTTCAAGTCATGCGATACACTGACCTAATCCGAGTGTTTCCAGGTATTGGGCGGGGGTCATGTATCCCAGGTTTTGATGTGGTCGTAGTTGATTATACACCTCGCTTGTCCAAC
>Ga0134105_1000869_pt1 | contig 26411 bp, 27 predicted proteins | sample 16_3_2metaG_FD_94457 | JGI IMG/M metagenome (GOLD analysis project Ga0134105, IMG submission 94457) | Switchgrass degrading microbial communities from high solid loading bioreactors in New Hampshire, USA - 16_60_3.3_214_A3 metaG | ecosystem: Engineered > Bioreactor > Semi-continuous > Anaerobic... | reverse complement strand
CGCTTACGCTCGCCCTTGACATCCTCCAACAGAGTGCACAGTTGTAAAGATTATACAAAATTAAGAAAGGAGAGCTAACTTAGAAAAGCTAAAAAACTGTCTTGACAATGGGGAGCATTATACAAAATCGCGGGGAAATAAAGGAAACGGCCTTGGCCTTTCTATAGTCAGGCTGCTTGTCGAAAAACAAAAGGGAGAAATAACGTTGGATACGGCAGTTAATAAGGGTACTGCCTTTAAAATTGCTTTTCCGAAAGCAAAATAGATGCTCTGATGAAAACCTCGGTAAATTTCCGAGGTTTTCATATTTATTTCAAGATAATTGTAAGGTTGTTGCAAGGCTAAGTTATTATAATTGGTTTTAAGATAAAAGTTTAAATAAAACAGATGAAAGGACGGAATGTATGAATGAGTTTATTATTGAAACAAAAGGATTAACAAAAAAGTATGGCGAACAATATGCAGTAAAAAATGTGGATATACATGTAAGAAAAAATACCATATATGGTTTACTGGGGCGGAACGGAGCAGGTAAAACCACTATTATGAAAATGATGCTGGGCATTACCAAACCGACCGCAGGTGAAGTGCGCATTTTCGGCAAAGACATAAGAAAAAACGAGAAGGAAATTCTTCCCCGTATCGGAAATTTAATTGAAAACCCCGGTTTTTATCCTAACTTAACCGGGACCGAAAATCTTAAAATATTTGTGGAATTAAGAGGAGTGCCTCAAAAAGATGCGGTTGAAAAAGCCCTGGAATTAGTATCACTTCCTTATAAAGATAAAAAGCTTTACGGTGAATATTCTTTGGGTATGAAGCAGCGGCTGGGAATAGCCCTGGCGATATTGCATGATCCTGAACTGCTTATTTTGGACGAGCCAATAAACGGCCTGGATCCGATAGGCATTGCCGAGATGAGGAAATTATTGCGCCAACTATGTGATGAAAGAGGAAAAACAATCATAATCTCAAGCCACATTCTTTCGGAAATCCAATTAATATCCGATGATATCGGTATAATCGATAACGGTGTACTGCTTGAGGAATTGTCAATTTCAGATTTGAGGAATAAAACCAGAAAAAGTATCGGCTTTCTTGTATCGGATACGGGCAAAGCGGCAACCATACTGGAAAATGTATTCAGAATCAGAAACTACGATGTCAGAGCCGACGAAAAAATATTTATATATGATCTGACTTATGACATATCCTCGCTTATAAAAGCATTTGTAAAAAACGATATTGAAATTTATGATGCCCATGTATATGAAAACACCCTCGAAGACTACTTTAAAGAAGTTACCGGAGGTGTGGGGATTGCTTAGCTTAATAAAATGCGAATTTTTAAAGCTAAAGAGAAAGAAGATAATTTATATAATTATCCTTTCTGCGATACTCTTTCCGTCGGCAACCGCATTGCTCCTGCTGAGCAGGCGCGCTTCTGATAGTCCGGCACAGCTTTATGATGAATTATACATTAATTCAATAGGTACCGGCATTCAATTTTTATTACCTATAGTAATAAGTATTCTGGCAACAATATTATTTTTTACGGAACGGGATAATGATACTTTTAAAGCGTTAAGAACCATCCCGGTTACCTCAAGGCAGCTGGTTTTAACAAAAATTACTGTATTGTTTTTAAGCAGTACCCTTTTTGCATTAGTTACCCATTTACTGTCGTTGGTGCTGGGAAGCATATTTTTTTCTTATAATGAAAGCCCCGAATATATTTTAATAACGATTGCCAACGGCATCTTTATAGCTTGCGGTACTCTCCCCCTGATTATTCTGAATGTAACTTTTTCCCGAACATATGTCTTCTCAATTCTGATGACTGTATTTTATACGGTTTTAAGTTTTTTCCTTGTAGCTTTAAGCCCTTTTTTACCAAAAACAGTTTTTCGCTTTGTACCGATTACAAGTACTACTTTATGGACGGCAGGAGTTCTCGGAAAAATAGGAAAGTTAGGTTTGGAAATGTATGAGGCCAATTTAAGGGCGGCAATCCCTTCGACATTAAATATAAGTATTTATATGGCTCTTATCGGAACAGTTTCAATAATTATTATTGTTAAATTATACGAAAGGTGGGAGAGTTGATGTTCGTTCTCTTAAAGAGCGAATTGATTAAAATAAAACGCTATAGGCTGATTTATGCAGGAATCCTTTTGATGCTTTTATCCGTTGTATTAACTATGATTACAACTACCGCACAGGACGGCAGTATGTGGGATTACCAAACTTTGTATGAACAGGTTATCCAGCAAAATATGACTATGATTTTTCCTATGACAATTACATTAATCATAGGATATATAATTAACAGAGAAATCAGGGATGATACATTAAAAAACTTAATTACGGTACCTGTTAAATATTCAAAAATACTGGGTTCAAAATTATTGCTGGGATGTATTCTGTCCTTGATATATGGAGCGTTTTCGTGGTTTTTTACCCTGATAGCCTATAAATTGTTAGGCTTGGGCGGGTTAACAGTTAAGCTCTTTTTTAAATCATTCTTTCAGATTACGGTATTTAACCTGCTTTTATATATAGGTATCAGTCCTCTTATAGCTGTTACGGCAAAATCTGGCCTTAATCATTTAATGTCGGTAATTTTGGCTTTCGTTTTCGGCTATGCCGCAATGTTTATAAGCGGCAATAAGCTGCTTGTGAATATTTATCCGATTACGGCAGGCGGGATGATTATCGGGTTCAGAAATCACGTTCCAGCCGTAAAGGAAATGGCAAACCCTGTGCTTGCTGCTGTTTCTCTTACAATTACATTACTTATAACGATTCTTATTGTCCAATCCGCTAACGAATATAAGAGTGCCAAAAAGAATGAAGCAAAGGTTAAGCTCAGGCCTAAGAAAGGATGGTAATTCTGAAGAAAGCTCTTAAGCGAAAATCTTAGGCTATACTTAGGTATAAGAGTGTTATAGTTGATTTTTATAAACATAGTATTGTACGATTTTAGGAGTAAACCTTTGCTTTAGGAGACGGATCCGGTGACTTATACTTTAATGTGATACCAATTTCTATGGTCGTATCTATAATAAACCCCGTTATGTGTTTTGCGTTATCCAAATTAACACAGGAGAAGAGTTTGTTTCGGATTCGCCATATTTGCATGTGTTTGACCGTTTGAATGAAGTGCACCACCAGATAGAAGAAGATAATGCGTGTATTCAATAAAGCAGGGTTTGCCTAATGGGAAAGCGTTATTAAGAATAGATTACACCATATAAGCCGGCGCATTCAGGAAAGCTACAATACAAATTTAACTGGTATAATTTCCATAAAATAATTATTGTTTTTATTCTAAACTTGGTAAAAATGCCAATGAGTTTGATGATAAATTATTATTATAATTACAATCAAAAAGGAGAATTGACTGTGAGATCATATATCGATTGCGTATACTGTTATTTGAAGCAAGCAGTATCCTGTATGAAAATGGCAGGAATAGAAGACGAGAAAAAAATGCACGAAGTAATATATGAGCTTATGGATTATGTGAAGACATTTGACACGGAGGTTACGCCTGCTGAAAACTCTTCGAGAGTTTTGTTAAAAGCATATGAACTGATAGGGATTGATGACCCTTATAAAGAGATAAAAAAGAAGTCAAATGATCTTGCTCTGGAATTATATAACGGGCTTAAGCAAAAAATTGAGAATTCGGACGACAGTCTTTATGACGCATTGAAAATTGCCGTTGCAGGAAATGTAATCGATTTAGGCATCAACAGGAGTTTTGATATCCATGAAGCATTGGCCCACAGCATGGATACCGGTTTTTCAATAGACCATTATGAACTTTTCAGAAAAAAGCTGGAAGAAGTTCAGGAGGTTTTGCTTTTAGGCGACAATTCAGGAGAAATAGTATTTGACAAATTACTCGTGGAAGAACTCACAAGGCTTGGCAAGCAAGTTACATATGTGGTTAAGGGAGCTCCTATACTGAATGACGCAACAATGGAAGATGCCCTCTATGTCGGAATGGACAAGGTGGCAAGGGTTATCACCAATGGTTCAAAATATCTTGGTGTATGCCTTGAGAGGGTATCGGAAGAATTTATTAATACCCTTTATAATGCAAACCTGATTATTTCAAAAGGACAGGCAAATTTTGAGTCTCTTGAGCAGGATGAGAATGTAAGAGGAAAGGCTTTTTTCCTTTTAAAAATAAAATGTGAATGTGTGGCAGATGTTGCAGGAGCGAAGTTAGGGGATGTAGTTTTCTTTACAAAATAATACAGCCAGAGCTCGATTTTCTGATTGTCTCTTTATTTATAAACAACTTCATGCGTTTTTACATTGAAGGTATATTGGCCGCGGAATTCATCCCCGTCTGCCTTGGTCCAGCAAAAATCCACAATTACCGTTTCCGAGTCTTCCCAGCCGGTAATTTCAATATACGGATCAGGCCTGTTTTCCTGCAGCTTTACGCTTTCATTGTAATGAGAAGCAATTTCATCGAGTTCAGGCAGTGATATCTGCTCTTTGTTTTCTATATCAACAATAATACTATCTCCCCAAATTCGCCCTGTATAATAAATCCCTAAATATTGGCTGTCGGGCGACCATGTAAAACTTACCGTGTAAGCCCAGCGCTCCATACTCCAGATAATATCGCCATTATCCGCGCTTAATATGCGGATACCTTCATAGGGAAAAAGCCCGGCAGCTGTAATGGATATAACTGTACCATATGCTTCGGCACGGTATTTCCCATCGGGTGAAAGAGAGGTTATTGTTTCGTTTTCCCTAATCATTATATCCGTTGGGACGTAATCCAATTTGGCAGTCTCTGTTGGAGTTGTATCTGTTGGAACAGTATTCGTCGTGGCGGCATTTGTCACAATGGTATCCATTTCTTTATAACAGCCTGTCATTAAAATAAAGACAAAAGATAGGACTATAAGAATAATGATCTTGTGAATGCTCCTCATATATAACATCCCTAAAACTTAAAAATTTTTTCCACAGAATTCGCATTTGCTTTCGTAATAAATTTTTTGACCTCTGCATATCTGTACTGCCCGCAATACGAATAATTTATTACATTCTCAAGGATAATGCAATCATAATATTTTTGGCTGAATAAATAACCAGATGTAAACCATCACTTGAAATATTATCTAATCGGCATATATACTTTTTGATTCTAAAAAAATCTATGAGAGCTGTTCAAAATGTGATAGAATAAATCTCAGTGTTTGCTGATAAAACAGATTTGTTTATCGGCTTTTCCAAGATTGTATTGGCAGCTTGGACGTTGGTTATAAAATAGCTGAATATATTTAAGCAATTATTTCAAAAAAAGGGGGCAAGCATTAAATGGAAAAAGCAAAAGTTTATTTTACGGATTTCCGCACGGTACCTTTCGGAGACGGATTGCCTACCAAACTTAAAAAACTCATAAAAAAAGCCGGTATAGGTCAGATAGATATGGATGGCAAGTTCGTCGCTATCAAGATGCATTTTGGTGAGCTGGGAAATGTCAGTTTTCTTCGTCCCAATTATGCCAGGGCTGTGGTTGATGTTGTAAAAGAGCTGGGCGGCAAGCCTTTTTTGACCGACTGTAATACCTTGTATCCCGGAAAACGGAAAAATGCTCTTGAGCATTTGGAGTGTGCATGGGAAAACGGCTTTACACCGATGACAGTAGGATGTCCTATTCTGATCGGAGATGGACTGAGGGGAACCGATGAGATCGCAGTACCGGTAAATGGAGGACAATATATAAAGGAAGCCAAAATCGGCCGGGCTATTATGGATGCGGACGTGTTTATCAGCTTGACTCATTTCAAGGGGCATGAGATGACTGGTTTTGGCGGAGCGATAAAAAACATAGGCATGGGCTGTGCCTCTCGTGCGGGGAAAAAGGATCAGCACAGTAATGGCAAGCCGCAAATCGATCAGTATCTGTGCCGGGGTTGTCTCAGGTGTCTGAAAGAGTGTGCCAACAACGCTTTGGTATTTGATACAGTCAACAGGAAGATGACGGTTAATAGGGAAAACTGCGTGGGCTGTGGCCGTTGCATTGGTTCGTGTAATTTTGATGCTATCTCATTCGAAGGCGATGCTGCCGTCGAGCAGTTAAACTATCGTATGGCGGAATACGCCAAGGCAGTGGTGGATGGCCGTCCTTGCTTCCATATTTCCCTGGTGGTGGATGTGTCTCCCTACTGCGACTGCCATGGAGAAAATGACGTGCCTATTCTGCCTGACCTGGGTATGTTTGCATCCTTTGACCCGGTAGCATTGGATCAGGCCTGTGCGGACGCCTGTCTGAAAGCTACGCCTGTTCCGGGAAGCCACCTGACCGACAACATGAGTAAACCGGACTTCGTTGACCATCATGACCACTTTATCAACTCCACGCCCGAGTCCGAATGGCGTTCCTGTCTGGAACACGCGGAGAGAATCGGGTTGGGTACGCGGAATTATGAGCTGGTTGTAGTTAAATTAACTTAGGACGGATAAAAAATACTTAAGAAATAATCCCAGATGCCTTTTGTATTTATCTTTCAGGGAGATCATCAAAAAACCACTGAAATAATGGCTTTTTGTAACATATAGATTAACCGGCATCAGTATTGCGCATTACTTTTATTCATCATATAGCGGAAATCTATATTAAAGTAAGAGGATACCAGACTGGGTATCCTCTTTAAATTTACATCTAACATTGTTAATTTTGCTAGTGTTGGTGTGGCGCATTAAGAATATATTATTTCCCTTCTGTAATCGTTGAAAACAAAACATGGCTAAATATTGTTGCAATTAAGAAAAGATAACCATTGTTATAGAGCGAGAAATAACAATAAGGCGAAAGACTGCAGCAAAACGGAAATTTTGCCGCACTCCTCTGTTAGTTATTCTCACTTGATTGATTAGTCTTCTTTATGGCGGTGAAGCAAAACATATGAATATGCGGAAGGAAGGAAATGAACTATAACTTCTCAATTCGAATAAAGAATAAGTATTACGGAAACAGATTGTCAATGTTAATCGTTGGCCTCCTGTGTATTCTCGGCAATTCTGTAGCCAACGCCAACCTCTGTGAAAATATACTGAGGGTTAGTCGGGTCTTTTTCAATTTTTCTGCGGATACTGGCCATATGAACGCGCAAAATTTTGTTATCCATGGGAGCGGAAGGTCCCCAAAGCTCACGCAGGATTGTTTTATATGTCAACACACGCCCCGGATGTTTGCCCAGTAATGCTACGATTCTGAATTCGTTCGGGGTTAGATGAACATCTTCACCGCGCACACGCACTCTTAACTTTTTATAGTCAATTTCCAGTTCTCCGACACGATAGCAACCGTCTATTCCAATTTCTTTGTTCTCTGCTGCGGTAAGTGAATGCCTTAATGCTGTCCGTATACGGGCAAGTAATTCGATTGAACCAAAGGGCTTTGTTATATAGTCATCAGCCCCGGAATCCAAAGCAAACGCTTTGTTTTCTTCCGAGTCTCGCGCAGAAATCACGATGATTGGGGTAAGTGTCCATTTCCGGACACTCGTTATGATATCAGTGCCGTCCATATCCGGAAGTCCAAGATCAAGCAAAATACAATCGGGACAATGAGAAGCAATCATATGAAGTGCCAAATTTCCATCGGTTGCAGTAATAGTTTCATATCCAGCCGCTTCAACTGTTGTTTTCAGGTAATTCAAAATACCCGGATCGTCCTCAATAATCAAAATCTTCTGACGCACCTTATTTGACATACATATCCTCCTTGCACGGTAATGAGAATTCAAATGCGGCACCGCCATGACGACTCTTCCCGGCAAACAATTGCCCTCCATGCGCTTCAATGATGGATTTGCACACAGACAATCCTATTCCCATGTTACGCCGATCATCGCTCCTGCTGCGTTTGGACAGATAAGTTCCGTCAAGAATATGAGGCAGTAATGACGCCGGAATGCCGCATCCGTCATCTTCTACGGAGATGAAAACCATACCATTCTCTTTCCTGAGGTGTATCCATATTTTCGAAGCACCTTCCGCATGCGCATTAACATTGTCGAACAAATTGATTAATACCTGTTCTATCAAAATTGCATCCATAGGAACAAGAATGATATCTCTGAGCGTGTCGGATTCCACAGGCAAAGAATCCGGAAGACGGTGATATTTCATAATCGCACTGCCGATAATCTCCTCCAGTACTTCATCCTCTTTTTTGATCATTCCATGATTGCTGACACGGGTGACAGACAAAAGATTTTCAGTTACACGGACAAGCCATTCCGCATCTTTACGGATACCTTCCGCAAGACGGATCTGATCGGCAGCAGACAGTTTCTGTTCTTGTATTGCCGAACTTGCTCCGATAATGGCAGTCAGAGGTGTGCGCAAATCATGGGCAATCGCACGCAATAAATTGGAGTGCATTTTTTCCCTCTCAATGTCATACCGAAGCCGTCCCTGATGTTTGAGCTGTGTAGTCAGTGTACTGATCAGGATAGATACAATCAGCATGACCGTAAAAGTCAAAGGATATCCTGTATAGCTGATATTGAATGTCCAAAACGGATATGTGAAAAAATAGTTCACACAGAATGTACCTATGAGGGCAGCAACTATTCCCCAAATGTACCCGTCTGTCCATCTGGCCACAATGACCACAGCCATTATAAAAACAGCCACAGCAAAGGGGTGGTTATCGTCATCGTTGGATGACAAAAGTAATGCGAGTCCGACTGTTGCGCCAAGCGTTAACAAAAGGATAAGTACATTTTTCACTGTTTTATTTTTCTGAAGAAATGCTCTTAATCTGTCCGTAATTATTCACCTCCGGATGGATACGAATATTATATCATAGCATCACATATCCCGTAAAAAACCATCCTGTGTAATGATCTATTCTTTCCGGAAAATTAGCGACAAAATGTTGTATAATACGACAGGTTTTTTTGCTTGCAGCGGGGAGTGCAAAATGCACTTCTCCTTAAGTTTATCCTGGCTTGGAGAAAACTAGGACGCTGCGAAACCCAAAGAAAAGAGAAAGGAAGGAAGAAAATGTCTCTCAATTGGATCATCACTGTACTGTGTATCATTGTGATAACCCTTGCATATGTGGCCTGGAATTATATCCGGATTCGCAAAATGCCGGAGGGAACGGCTGAAATGGTGGACATGGCTGCAATAATCCGTTCTGGCGCGAATGCATTCATGAAAACCGAATATAAAACCATTACCATTGTTGTCTTTTTGATTGCATTGATTTTATCGCTTTTTGTAGAAAAAACCAGCGGTATTACTTTCATTGTTGGTGCTGCCATGAGCAGCTGTGCGTGCATACTTGGAATGAAAAGCGCTACGTACGCTAATGTAAGGACAGCAAATAAGGCTCGTGAAACCATGTCAATAGGTGAAACTGTAAAAGTAGCGTTATGCGGTGGCAGTATCTCAGGTTTGAGCGTACAGGCTTTTGGAATGCTTGGCCTGGTTGCAGTTCTGCTGATTTGGGGCGGAGTAAATCATCAAACGGAAGGCAGCGGCCTGTTGATTCACCTCCAGGGGATCAATGCTTCTGTTATGCGCGTATCGACATACTCGCTTGGATGTTCTTTGGTAGCCATGTTTAACCGTGTCGCAGGCGGCAACTATACAAAAGCTGCAGATATTTCCGCTGATATTCTGGGAAAGATCCGGAATGATCTTCCTGAGGATGACAGCAGGGTTCCGAACGTGATTGCCGACTTCATTGGTGACAATGTCAATGATATTGCAGGTAATTGCTCAGATCTTCTCGAGAGTTTTGTTGCGACAATGTCCGCTTCTATTATGATCGCCGTAATTATGTTCCAGAAATTCAGCAGCGAAGTAATGTTCGTTCCGACTGTGATCTTCCCGATCGTTCTTGCGGGAGCAGGTTTGTTGAGCTGCCTGATTGGTATGCTGTATGCGAATGTGAAAAAGATGGGAAGCGATCCTTCTCATGAATTGAATCTTGCCACCTGGATTTCTGCAGGACTGACGGTCATTCTTGGCCTGGGAGCTTCCTGGCTTATCTTCGGAAAGCTCGATGCCGTTACATTCGAAACATTCGGATGGAAAGCAAGTTGGTTGAGCCCATGGATCTGCGCGGTGCTTGGACTCGCCAGTGGTGTGGCGATCGGATCCATAACCGAATATTATACATCTTCTGACTATAAACCTACCCAGAAACTTGCTGAAATGGCACCCGAGGGCGATGCCTTTGTTATTACCAAAGGTGATGCGATTGGAAGCCGCAGCTGTCTGCTGCCGATTCTGGTAATTGGTATCGCGCTTTTCATCAGCGGAAAAATAGGCAGTACCTATGGCATTGCCATCGCGTCTCTCGGCATGCTCGCTTTCGTTGGTACGACGGTTTCCATTGACGCGTTCGGACCGATTGCCGATAACGCCGGTGGTCTGGCCGAAAGCTGCCACCTTCCCGATAAGGTTCGCACAATTACGGACAAGCTGGATGCTGTCGGTAATACAACCGCAGCAATCGGCAAAGGTTTCGCCATTGGCAGTGCCGCTTTTGCAACGGTCAGCCTGATCGTTTCCTATGTAGGAAATTTCACTCCTGCAAACTCGGAAATGATTCTGAACATTGCCAACTTCACTGTGGTTGCCGGCGCGATAATCGGCGGTGCCCTGGTGGAATACTTCAGCGCAGTTCTGGCGGACAATACGATTGAATCCGCACGGGAAATGGCTGATGAAGGTGACAAACTTTTATCTGTTCCCGGTGTCCTGGAAGGCAAGGTTCGCCCGGACTATAACCGTATGATTCAGATGGCAACGCAGGGAGCCCTCCGCAAAATGCTGTTCCCTTCCGTATTGGCAATGTTAATTCCTGTGCTTGGTGGATTTATTTTCGGTGTTGATTTTGTTGGCGGTTTGCTGATTGGAGCTACGATCGTCGCCATCCCGCGCGCCATTTTCATGGGAAATTCCGGTGGAGCGTTTGATAATGCGAAAAAGTACATCGAATCCGGATCCCTGGAAGGATACGGCAAGGGAACTGCAGCGCATAAGTCAGCGGTTACCGGCGATACTGTAGGCGATACACGCAAGGATGTCGTCGGTGTTGCACTTGATATCTTTATAAAGACAATGTCAACAGTCGCTAATACGCTGGTCAACATTTTCCGAAACTTTACACTCATCCGATAACATTTCGGTGGGATGAATTATTTCCGCTGTTTTTATACAAAATTAAACTGAATTTCGACTCTTTCGCCGCCGCAGTCTGCCTGATACTGGCAGATTGCGGCGGCTGTTTTGTTCTTACATGTGAGTTACAAGGGATTAACAGTAATATCCTGGGATCTTATTTGCTTTGACAATTAACACAACTGTAAAAACACTGTTAATTTTGCTTGTGTTGACATGCTTTATAATTATTATACTACAGGTGGTAAATAGGTAGATTGGTTCATGATTTTGTTGCGTGAGATAAATCTATCATTTACCATTTGACTCTGCCGTTGCGTAATAGTTTATATTATTCTTATATTGTGAAAAAGGAGAATGATTTTATGTATGAGTTAACTAAAATTAGGGATGTATCAATAAAGTACAATATATCTGCCCGTACGCTCCGCTATTATGAAGATATGGGCCTAATCACTAGCATCCGAAGCGATGATTATGCATACAGGTTGTATGATGACGCTGCCCTGAAACGATTGGAACAAATTATAATCCTGAGAAAATTAAATATTGGCATTAAGGATATTCAACGTATATTTAAATCATCCAGTTCCGATGTTGTTTTAGAAGTGCTCAGTAAAAAGGTTAGTGATATTGATGAAGATATTTCTCTTTTACATGAACTGAAAGAAATCGTGCTGGAATTTATACGTCAAATCGAGCAAGCAGATTTTAATAAGGACTCGGATGTAAAACTTCTTTATGAAAAAGCAAAGGAGATAAAAACGCAACTTGTGAATGCAAATTATAATGGCAATCCTTCAATAGTAAATCGTTTCCTGGAGGTTACTGAGAAGCTGGACAAAAAGGTGCCGGATATCATGATCATCAGAATACAGGAGTTCAGAGCGGTAACATCAGGGCTTTTGACATTTGAAGGACTTTTTAGCGGTGATTTTGAGTCATGGCAGGAAGCACACAACCATTTATTTAGACCGGTTATTTTTGACTGCCCTGATTTTTTATGCGGAAAAGACGGAAAGGTTGAATGGATTTGGGCAATCAAAGATGAGGTTTCAGAAGCAGATACTTATCCATATGAAATTATTAATCATCCCGGAGGTTTATATGCAGTCGCTGTTAGTGTAGATGGTGACAGCGAAAGCCATGATAAGGTAATGAAAAAGATAGAGCAGTGGCTTGAAAATACAAACTTTACAATTGACAGCGAACGTGAATTTATGGGACATATGATTTACGTGGACAGTGAAATTAAAGAAGGACTCGGCTACCATCAAATGAATCTCTATACACCAATAAAATTAAGAAAATAATAAGGTAACTTATGATTAAACATCCGGTATTGAATAGTATAATTTGTATTTGAATTGGCAGTAATTATATAGTATCATAGCTTTATTATACATAACCGAAGGTAATTAAAAGCAGATGGTTTTCTACATTAAACTGTTGCACTTAAAATGATAATATGAATCAACATGTGACATTATGTCGAGTGAACGGTATGCAAATAATAAAGTGAAAAGAAAGGAAAACGCATGTTTATATACAAAAGGTGTACAGAAGTAGACACAGATGTTATATATGAAGCTTTTATTGCTGGTTTTTCAGATTATATTATTAAGATCAATATGTCAAAAGATAAATTCCAAAAACATTTTTTTGGACCAGAGAGTAATAGCCTTGAATATTCAGTGGTAGCTTTTGATGATCGTAAACCGGTAGGGCTTATCCTGGGCGGCATTAAGGTCTATGAAGGTTTGAAAACGCTTCGATGCGGAGCGCTTTGCGTCATTCCGGGTTACAGGGGAACTGAAGTCAGCCACAAACTGTTTGATCTTCACAGAGAAATAGCTCTGGAAAACAATTGCAGCCAGATGTTTTTGGAGGTCATCGCAGGCAATGAAAGGGCAATAAATTTTTACAGAAAAAAAGGTTACGAAAAAGTGTATGATCTAGTTTATTATTCCCACAGTAATCCGTCTGAAATCAATACTGATTTACCGTCTGGATTTACAGTCCAAAGAACCGACATCGACGCTTTGCGTAGTTTTAGATGTGAAATCCGGGATATACATATTAACTGGCAAAATGATTTTGATTATACCAGTTACTTTGATGAGCAGATATATTATGGGGTATTTAAGGATGCGAATATGGTAGGAGGGTTAAGCATCCATCCTGCAGGGAGAATTAATTTCCTGTGGGTTGATCCCGGATTTAGGAATAAAGGTATTGGGAGAGGGATTATTAGTCATGCGGTCAGGGAGCTTAATCTCAAAAAACTGGCAATAAGCTTTCCCGGTAACGCATCTCTTACGGGTTTTGTAGAACGCCTGGGCTTTATGAAAGACCCTATTACACAGTACGAAATGTATTTGCCAATATAAATATGCTTCATGATAAATTGAGTATAAGTTAATGTGAGACATTGAACGGTGGTTCGGGACAGTATTATTGGTACTCTTTTATCGTTAGTAGTTTATATCGTTTATTATCGGAAAACAGCTATTGAGTAATTAAATTCGAACCAGTACGAACGCGATTTTTATATTGATTTGATACGGTACCGGCTCTTTAAAAGATTTCGGTGCCGTATCTTTTTTATTTTGCAGAATTTCTTTAATAAGGCGTTTTCTTAACTTGTCGCAAAATCAGAAACCTGTTAAGATATATGGTAAAATATTACTGTTGTGATACCAGGAATTATGGAAATATGTTGGAGGATGAAAAAAGTTAATGGATATTACATTCCAAGTGTCAGTCCCGGTCATTGATCTTTTCGCTCACCTGTTTAGCTTGGGGTGATATTATTAGTAGTTCTTATTTTTGAATATATTGGGTATTGTATAGTATTCATAAAATTAGTATAATCACCTATATTTAACTTTGTGCTTACTATGTTGCTAGGGTTTAAGGCTTAATTCCGATACTTTTATAAAGGAAGGTGCCTAAATTGAATACTATATGGTCAACATACATACAATCAATTGATACTCTGTATTTGTCACGGACACTTAGATTTTCAGACTTGTTTAAAGAAAAATATCAAAAAGCGTTTAAAATTGATGATAAACATAAACTTAAAATTCTTGAAATAGGATGCGGCCGGGCACATTATCCCAGGCACTGTATCGTTGGTATCCAAACGCTGAAATTGTTGGAATAGATAGAGATAGTAATTTCATTAACTTTGCTTTAAATCAGGCTCCCCAAATTGTATTCAGGGAAGATGATGCAACCGGCTTGTCATTTCAGGATAAAACATTTGATGTTACCATATCCTATACCGTACAAGAACATATTGAACCAGCGAAATTTTTCGGAGAGCAGTACAGAGTATTGAAAGATGACGGAGTATGCATTGTTTTATCTGCAAGGAGAGGAATAAATGTTCTTGCTCCCTGCATTTCGGAACAAACGGAATTCGAAAAAGAAATCTGGAACAGAACTGAAAATATTACGAAGAAGTAAATAAAAAGTATAATGTATGTGCTTATCCGTTAAGTGAATCAGAATTGCCGTTAACTATGGAACAATATGGATTTAATAATGTTACTACCGATTACATAGCTATAAATTTGACTCCCGACAATCCTATATACTCCAGGCAAATGGCTTATGATATGATTAATGCCAATCGCAAAACAGCACTTGACTGGGCAGAATTGTTGCTGGATATTGCTCCAGATATTGTGACAGTTAATGAGGTTAACGAACTAAAAAGAATTATTAATAAAAAGTTCGATAAAAGGATTGAACTGTATGACAAAGGTATTAAGCAATGGGATACGACAGTAGCATTAACTATGGTTTTGCGTGGAACAAAATGATTGGCGGTGAAGATATGACAGGCAGTTACACTGTTCTTTGAGGAAAAAAACTTCTTTAAAAAATACCGGGTTTGGCCTGCAGTAGAGCAAATCCAAGAGATAATAAGGCCTTATAGGGTATATCAAAAGAGGAGAAAAGATGAGGTTTATTTTTGCATCTGACCTTCACGGCAATAAATCGCTTTACAACGATTTGGAGAGATTGATATTTTTGGAAAAACCAGATCTCCTTATTATTGGAGGAGATTTATTTGCATATTCTCCTCATGCAGAACCACAAATAGAATTCGCAAAAGAGTATTTAGAACAATTTATAAAAAGAATTGGTATTCCCGTGTATATTGTCCCGGGAAATTGTGATAAGCCTGTCTCAATAAATTATCTGAAGAGAATGCAGGTTAACGGATTACTTAATATCCTTAATCTTTCAGGAACAAAGATAAATGATATTGAATTCCTTGGTTATCATTATACCCAGCCTGGACCGTATAAAATTAAAGACTGGGAAAGAAGAGATTTGGAAGATGACAGTATTGTTTTTGAGGGTACTTGTCTTCTTTCTGATGGTAACGACAAACTAAATGTGGTTCCCAATGACTTTTTAAATTATTTGGCCAGTATTGAGGAAGATTTAAGTATACTAAACAATAAAAGATCAATATGGGTGATACATACTCCGCCATTTGGGGGTATTTTAGACAAAAACTATGCTAACGTATGCGGTGGTAGTAAAGCAGTTCGTAAATCAATAGAGAGAGTACAACCAATTTTAACCTTACATGGGCATATTCATGAAGCTCCGCGCATGTCAGGCAGATGGTACGAGCAAATTGGAAATACCATTTCTGTAAATCCAGGCAGTGGGGATTCCCTTTATGCAGTTATCTGTGAAATTGATGAGGAAGGAAAAATTATATCTGTTGTTCATACATTATATGGTAATTTACAGTTAAAGTAAGGAATAGGCTTTGTTAATTATTCCTCAAGCTCCATTAAAAAATCCATATAATTAAAAAATTAATGTAACCTTTTCTGGCTTCACGGGATGTTGTTAGTGAAAGGCAGAGGAGTGTGATATACATATGATATCCCCGGCAAATACAGACGACAGCTTCATGCATATTTATCAAACGTTCAGGAATACTGTATTCGGTATCGCGTTCAACTATACAAAAAGCAGTGCTGATGCCTGTGATATTGTACAGAATGTTTTCATTAAGTACATTTCCAGCAAAAATGCTTTCAACGGTGATGAACATATTAAGGCATGGTTAATCCGGGTTACGATCAATGAATGCAAAAAACATATGATTTCATCCTGGGTAAGTCGGACTGTTTCCCTTGAAGACCAGGCATTACCCTATGAATATAACCAGGAAGAACTGGAACTTTTCGAGGCAGTCATGTCAATGCCGTTGAAATACCGTATTCCGATTCATCTGCATTATTACGAAGGATATTCTATTTCCGAGATAGCCTCTCTCCTCGGCGCCAGAGAGAGTACTGTCAAGGTCCGTCTGCTAAGAGCAAGAAAAATGTTAAAGCTTAAACTGAAGGAGGTTTTTGAAGATGAACATCAGGGAAACTTACAAAAGAACGTTCAACAAATACTATAATTTCCAAATCAACGATGAGGAGATCCTGCGGAAAATCGATCAAAAATGCAACAGACTGAGAAAGCATCTCAGATACAGGTGGGCCGCTGTTACATTAGCTTCGGTTCTTCTTGTGGTAGGTACGACGTATGTCGGTGCTTCAGTCGGATTGTTTCAGTTATCCGGTATTTTCAGGACCAAGGTAAATGATCCGGTCAGCGCTGACCTTATGGACGCAGGGATTGTGCAGGAGCTTAATATTGTTGGCGAGCATGATGATTTCACATTGAAACTCGTAGCTTTTACAGGAGATATGGAAACCCACAAAGTACTGTTTGAGATGATACCCAAGAAAGACCTTGGTGACTATGAAGTCGGAATTGTCGGGCAGACCGTTTCTCCGGAAATAATGAAAAGGGATGATTGGATTTGGACATATGGGACGAGTGAAGCACTGGGAACAAAGGTGACATCTGATGATGGCAAAAATGTGTATTATTTCAGTTACGAGCTTCCCCCACACTGGGTGAAGGAAACCAATGAAGATGTAGTGATGCGTATTTCAAAAATCAAGCTGTATGACAAAAATATTACACCGAAATTGCCGCTGAAAATAGGCCAGAAGGTTGATGAGAGCCAGTTAGTCGGAGTGATCAGCTGTGAGCTGTTATACAGGTTTACACCTGACAGATCAATGCTGCAGGAACCTGTGATCATAGCTGTAAATCAATCCATCACAAAGGAGATTTTTGATGATTTCGGTATACCATATGACTACAAGGACAGGGAGTTTTATAAAGGTGAAATCACAGCTCCTGCGAAAACCCGGGAACTCAGGATTGATAATATAACTCTTTCCAACTACAAGGCAGAAATTAATGCAACAATCATGGATAAAGACATTACAAGCTTTGATGCATCCAACACATGGCGCCAATGTATTGTACCCATGTTTGTTACAAGTCATTTCTGGAATGGGGTAGATGACAGTTCTTCATATAATACAGTATTAGTCGACAACACAGAGCGTTTCCGCTTGTTTGCCGATGGTGTTGAAATACCTTTACTTGAAGAATCTCTAAATTATCTTCCCGGTAAAGGTGAAGATGGATATTATAAATGCTCGTTCCGATATAAAGGATTCGATTACGAGAATGTGAAAAGTATAGAGCTCCATTTTGGAGAGAAGGTTTTTGTCATCAAATAAGAAATATTTTGATACGAAGGGATGATCTTAATCATCCCTTTTTTTGTGCGAAATTTTAGCGAAACGCATTACTGTCATTCATGGATTTCCGGGAGAACGGATATCAAGAGAAGACTTACCAGCAAGCCAATGTTTGATGCGGTTATACATCTCAATGGGCTGTTTTACGCCTTCTGACAATTCCTCCATGGGGCACCTGCCGTCTCGGTTCCTGTTGGCTATGAACGGCACAAGGCGGTTATACTCGTAGTATATATTGCAATCTTCAAGAATTTTTTTCGCTTCAGTGCTCATCACATCGGCATATACTGATGTGATGCCGCATAACACAACAAGAAAGGCTGCAGCCCTTCCAATTACCTTGTCGGCCAAAACGGCATTTCTGAAATTCGCGCTTTTGGTTTCATAATATTGTATAAGTGGTTTTACCCCACTGTCAAAAGAGGTCATTATTACTCTGTCTTCATGAACTATGACGCAGGAATAATTGTGAAGAACCAGTTCGTTTTTTGCTACCTCAATTGCTCTCAAGCCGTATTCTCCTTTCCGCCAGGTAAACCACGGCAGGAATCAAAACAATTTGAATAACCAATCCGGGTATTCCGGCCACGACCGCCCCAAGAACACTTATTGACGGAGGAAGGTTCATTTTCAGCAAATATACCGCCGTCAGGATAGCGGCGCCGTATAAAAGGCGGCCGAAAATCATACTGATTATCAAAGAAACATAAATATTCAGCTTAAGCTTTCTGAACAAAAAGCCCGCGGCAAACCCGTAACCTCCCAATTCAATGACCATAAAATACAGCATCGGGGGCATTGGCATGGATGTTAAAAGGAAACTAAGCAATGGTGAAAGTATTCCGGTTATGACACCGATTACCGGTCCTGCAAAGAAACCTGCAAGCAAAACTGGAATATGCATCGGTAAGAACGTTCTGCCGGCTGAGGGACCGCCGATTAAATGGAATACCTGCGGCAACAGGACGGCGAGGGCTAAAAATAAGCCTCCTGACGCAATTTTTCTCGTTGTTAACTTCTGTCGCATATTAACTCCCCTTATAATATAAACAAAAATGATTAAATAAAAAGCTGCTAAAAGCGGAATTACCAGCTTTCGCAGCCGTTATATTGCCTTCGTGGCAAATATTTTTTCATTATTAACATATTTAAACATGGCCTGCCTGGCCCAAAACTTATATTAGCATATTTTTAGAATTATCGCAATAAAAAATAATGGCAAATCGTAAATACGTGTTCACACATAAGAACTGCTGAAATTTGCGCCTGCACCGGTTTTTTTGGCAAAGTGCCACTCCTGCTTCGGACAGGTATCATGCTTGCTAACGGCCGGGATATACAGAAACCTATAATTCTTTTATATATATCATATGATAGTGCATTTGATGGTATAACCATTCTGAATATGTTATGGTTTGATAATATCTTGCATTAGTTAATCCTTTCGATAAATCCATGAAATTAATCTGTTTAGTCAGTTATGGAAGAAAACAACATTGCTATGTGTTATTTTTAAATATTTCGTCATGGAGTTGACTAAAACATGACATACTGTTGTCATATATAAAATGATATTATTAACATGGTCGGATACAGAAAGCAATAAATATATGTTTTAGCCGGCTAAAAAACTTGGTGTTTGTGCTTGTTTATATATTAAGAAATGAAAGGATGATGAAAATGAAAAAGGAATTTACTGCAAAACCTGATAAAATAACTGAATCATGGCCGGGAGAGCTTACTCATTTTTCATGGCAGGATTTTGTCACTGCCATTCCCTCACCCTTGTTCTTAGTAACTACATATAAATCCAATGGCAAAGAAAACGCCTGTTTGCAATCCTGGTCAACTTTTGTCGGTGACAGCGGTGAATTTATCTGTATTATCGGTTCAGTGTCAAAGAGCGGACATTTATATCAGAGTTTGAAGGAAACGAAATGTTGCGTGTTAAATTTCCCATCTTACGATATTTATGATAAATGCTTGCAAACAATTAAAAATAACGGCTTTGACGATGACGAAATCACCTTGTCAGGGCTGACTGCCGAAAAAGCGAGGACTGTAAATGCACCCCGTATTGCAGAGTGCTTTCTTAATATTGAATGCGAGTTTTTATGGGAACATGAGCATTTTGAAGGCAGCTCCGATGTGACAGTGGCCCTGAGAGCTACTCATATATGCATGGATAGTGACCATTATGATGAAAACAAGCTCGGCAGATATGGAAAAACAGGATATATATATAATATACACAGCCCGCGAAACCCGGAAACCGGCGAACTGACGCCGGACTGTGTTGGTGTTATTGAATTGTATAAATGACATTAACAGGCCTTGGATAAATTCCCTGAAAAAAGGCAGAATAACGTACACAGGCACCTTATTATAAACCTGATAGTTTTTCGGGGTGAGGGTTCATAATTGAAAATTTTCCGGAAGAGCTTTTCAACGGGTGACTTTATTCCGCTGTTTTCATGCGGGATAAAGTCACCCGCAAATTCCGGAATTTCATTTATCGTTTTATTCTTCTATAACTCCAACAACAGCGTTATTCTGCTTAACTTTATTAATAGTGTCATGCATTTTCTCAAAAAGTCTCTTTGTAGTTTAGTCCGCCTTCTGGTATTTTACTTATACCAATACGCATTCTGAGAGGAATATCTTTACCGTCATATGTAACATGACTGTCATTCAAAGCAGTGATTTTCTGGGCCAGGGCTTCCGCATCGGTTACAGAATTAGACCCCGTTAAAACAACAAATTCATCAGGCCCTATGCGGAACATCGGAAAGCTGACGGTGATATTCCCCAGAATTTGATGAATGCTCTTGAAAATGCTTCCAGCGATGTGTATCTGTAGGACAATGCAATATAAAGGCAAGAAAATTATAACAAAAACTTGACTGGTATAATTCCCTGGAATAGGTTATAAATAAAATTGGCAAAAATGCAAATAAGATTACATAAAAAGATAGGAAAAGAATATTTTCTTTTCCTATCTTTAAATATTCCGCTTAATCGAATATTTTACAAAGTTATGCATCGGTGCAATTCAAAGGTTTGCTTTAGGTATGCGCCGGATTTACGATTTTGAGAATACAAACCAGTCAACATTCACAGGGCCTGAGAATACAAGAACAATATCATTTACACCAGTAATATTACTGATGGCAGCAGATACCTCCTGATAAGTATCAAAGCTTCCTGTGGATCCAACGTAAATTGTTCCAAGTAATGTACCTGATGTATTTCCCAATCTTACCTGAATGGTAGTGGCAATCTGGGTAGCTACTCTTGCTTTTACGGATGTTGCACCATCACCAAAATCAATATTCTTATAGGTAGTAGAATAACCGTTTTCAATATAACCAATGGCACTGCCGCCACCTGGCAAGCTGAAGACCTGAAGATTGGGTCCGTAACTGCTGTCAAAATCTTCAGCCTGAATGTTGGAATATGCGTCTTTTACCGGCCTGAAATCCCTTGACAGTGTTTCACACACTTCGCACGCGGATAAACTTGCACGCAAGTTTACAGGAAAAGACTCAGTCATTCCGGTTTCAAACAATATACTTATTGATTTATCATCATATTATAAGGATAGCCTGGCAACAAAAATTGAGTTATTAAAGAAAGCTATAAATCTGAAACGGCTTGTCAGTTTCCATTATTATTACAAAAAGGGAGAGGCGGACAAACTGATTGAACCGTATTTAATTGTGTTTAAATGGTCCAGCTGGTACATATTCGGTTATTGCACCGAACGGCAGGATTTTCGTATGTACAAGCTGAACCGTCTTTGGAATTTGCAGATTACTGAAACAGAGTTTATTCCCCGTGAGATTCCGGAGCAAAGCACCAACTTTGATAGTCATATTTCCGATGACTATATGATAACGGTTGTTTTCGACCGTAGTGAAAAATACCGGCTTATTGAGGAATATGGTATAGGATGCTTTACCGAAACGGAAGACGGGCGCTTGATATTTAGGCGTGGATTTACCGACATTGATGTTATGATAAGCTGGCTGCTCAGTTTCGGTGATAAGGTTGAGGTTATCGAACCAATGGAAATACGGGATCGGATAAGGAATATCTCCGAAAATATGCTTAATAAATACAAATAAATATGACACATGGTGCAGTTGTGTTATCAGTGGTTTTTTAAAATAATCAAAAGTTAATGATTAGGATAATGATGTTGAGGTTGGTGTAAATAGGTGCTTGCTATATAGTGAAAGAAAGGAAGATGAAAATTATAACAAGATTTCAGGGTATGAATATTTCCTCAAAAGACCCTAAACAACTTGCTCTCTTTTATCGGGATGTTCCGGGTCTTAAAATTTTAAACGAAGGCTCAAATTATGAATTCTTCTCTGTCAGAATTCCATAAATCGAACGTTTGCAACATTATAGAGCTAATGATATTATTTATTTGAATGCTTAACTGCTGTGAAACCTGCTATAAATCAAGCATTTTATTATGCAGAATCCGGCGGAAAAGAAAGAGTTTAAACAGAAAGCAGAACACACAGCGTTTTTTGATATGTTCCTTTTTGGTTGTATATGCAAATGTTCAGAACAAGCGCAGTATTTTCAATGGTTTATTATTGAAATGAAAGGTAAAGGGATAATTGTTACTGAAGCGCTTGATTGATTTAAACAGCTTTGAGAAGGGGAAAAATATGAAAAAATCCAATGTAGTGCTGGTTGTTTGCAAAAACTATGATGAGGAAAAAGTATATGAATCGCTTAGGGATGCGGTCGCGGCTCTTGGCGGTATTGGTAATTTTGTAAGCCCCGAGGAGAATATCCTTGTTAAGCCAAACCTGCTCTATCCGTCAAAAAAGGAAAAGTGTATAACAACCAATCCCGTTGTTATAAAGGCAGTACTGCGCCTTCTCAGTGAAGCAGGCTGCACTCGTGTGAAGGTCGGCGATTCTCCTGCCACCGGAAGCTGCAGGCAGGCAATGAATCAGCTCGGTTTAACTGAAGATCAGCTTTACGGCGCACAAATTGCCGACATGTCCCGTGAAGTATTTGTCAAGTACCCGGAGGGAAAGGCGGCGAAAGACTTCTGGCTCTGCGAGGAGGTTGTACAGGCTGATGCCATTATCGGGGTATGCAAGATGAAAACCCATGCCTTTCTGAAAATAACGGGTGCGGTAAAAAATATGTATGGTTTGGTTTGCGGCACAAGAAAAGCCCAAGGGCATGTGAAATACCCTAGCGCATTAAAATTCTCCGAAATGTTGGTTGATATACATAATCTGGTAAAACCACGCCTTCATGTTATGGATGCGATTATTGCCATGGAAGGAAACGGCCCGGGCTCCGGAACTCCGACGGAAATGGGGTTGATTATCGTTTCAGCGGATCCTGTTGCAATTGATACTGTCTTTGCCAGACTTGTAGATCTGGATCCTGTTCTTGTTCCTACAAATACTCTGGGAATGGTTGCAGGAATTGGAACCTGCAAAGAGAGCGAAATAGCGCTGAAGCTTGTTGATAACGGAGTTCTTAGAGATATAAGTTTTGACGAAATGTTCGCACGCTTCGGGAAGAAGGATTTCGACGTGTCCCGTGAAAAGGACAGGTTTAACGTACTCAGCTTGTTGTCTAGGTTTACCGGCAGATTTACGAGAAGGCCGTACATTGATGCAGAGAAGTGTGTGAAATGCGGCTTGTGCGTGAATCACTGCCCTGTGAAGGGCCGTGCTGTAACGTTCAAAAAAGGAAAAGACAATATTCCTGTTTACGACTACAAAAAATGCATTCGCTGTTTCTGTTGCCAGGAAATTTGTCCACAGCATGCCATAAAAGTAAAGTAATATTAAGTTTTCAGCAATTGGTGAAACGAAAACATGCTTTCATTAATAGATGAGAATTTAGATATGGATATTAATATTAATAAGCGTATTAGCCATGGCTTGATCCTCTACTTTGGCATTGCTCTTGAAGAAGATTGGCGCACATATATCAAACTTAAAATGCGATATATTATTCAGGATTTTATTAATCATTCATTATGCTGAAATGTTTTGACTAAGATATACTCTATATTCAGATGTCTCATCAATGTGAGGTCAAAGAGTCCCTAATTAGTTTTCTTTTGATAGTAATGCTGAAAAACAAAGCCTGAAGCATGAAAAATTAACAGTAAAGATCTTGAATGTTACAATTATACCTATAATTAGTTTTACTTGTATTATTTTTGAAAATAATACGCTTGTTAATCGAAACCTACTTTCAGTTACCGGGGGAGTATATGGGTATGGATATTGAAATACGTAAACTGACACCGGATCTTGCAGAAGAATATGCTAATTTCTTTGATATAACACCTCATTCCGAAATACCGGATTGTGATGACTTCAAATGTTATTGCGTATGGTGGTGCAGTGAAGACCAGGATGTAAATAATATTGAGTATTTGTCAACAAGGGAAAAAATAAGGAATTATGCTCTAAAGAAAATAAAAGAAAATAGAATCCAGGGTTATCTTGCTTATCACAATGGCAGGGTAGTGGGATGGTGTAATGCAAATTCAAAAGCCGATTGCCTGAAGTGCTTCTGTTGGCGCAGGTTTATGAAAAATGTACCTGTCGAGGAACTCGCAAAGGGTATTCGTGTGAAATCTGTATTTTGTTTTTTGGTTTCTCCGGAGTATAGAAGGAAAGGAATTACGGGGTTACTGCTGGAACGCGTCTGCCAGGATGCGGCTAATGACGGTTTTGATTTTATTGAGGCGTATCCGTTGAAAAAATACGTCAATAAGGCTAAAGATTTTATGGGTCCTGTCGGATTGTTCGGAAATTACGGTTTTACTGTTCATGGAGAAACAGAAGACAGGCTGGTTATGAGAAAGTGGTTAAAATGAAAGCTACTTGCATGGATTAATAAATCGTGATGGTTGGAGAAATTTGGTGTATAATAACACTATTCAGGAAAACTCATATAAAAAGTTTTTATTGTTTAGTCATATTGTCCTTGGAGGAGAACTGTAATGAATGTATGTATTGCCGAAGTAAAAGAACCAAACAAAAATCCCGGTTCGCTGAGGAAATTCTGAGGCGTTTGCCGGAATGGTTTGGTAATGAGAAAGCCTTGATTGAATATGTAAATGGCGTAGCATCCCTGCCGTTTTGGGCCGCACTGAATAGTGATGGTAAGTGCATTGGTTTTATTTCGATAAAGGTACATTATGGTAATACGGGTGATATATATGTCTTAGGAGTATTGCCTGAGCATCACAGGAAAGGTATAGGGAAAAGTCTTTGCTGTTTTACACCGCTTTTAAAGCACCCCGGTCATATTGCTGCGGGTGAAGTTATACTGCTCTTCAAAAGTGGCTTTACAGCGAAATAAACTTAATTATACTGGGGAACAATGTAAATTCAACAGAATATTTGATATAATGGAATCGGAACTCTATAAAGGGGGCATATGATGAAGATAAAGAGTTTTCTTTTTATTTTTATTCTGATGCTCCTTTTTGGCATGATAAGTGCCGAAGCTGATCAATCGATAGCACCTGTTCCTTTTGAGATCCAATCAAATGACGGTAGCAGGGTTTTCTGTTTCAATCCTTACCCTGATAAGGGCAGTGAACGGGCTGTTGTTTATGATAATTCAGACCCGCCAATTGTTATATATACTGTAAAGGGCTTAATACCATGGGCATATAAATTTAATTTTTATTTTTCAGAGGACTTCAGAATTTTGTGTTTTTCTATCCTGTAGGCTTTAATATTGCATTTGAGTTTTATGTAAACGGGGAATTACAGAAGATTTATTATATTGAGGATTTTATTAAAGACACCAGTTTGATTCCCAAATCTTCTTCAAAAGCCATGTGGCTTGCTACTGGAGAGCAGAAAATAACCCAGAACGGGAATATATTGAAGTTCAGAACCACGGTCTGCAGATTTGCATATATTTTGATGTAATATTTTACCTATGTTAGAATTTAATTTAAAAAATTGAACAAGGTAAGCTTTTGAGTCCTAAAATTTTTTTAATCACTGTGCAGGAAGGTGTGAAAGCATCATATACACGTGTCAAATAAGAAAAGCTTCCTGTTCAAGCTTCATGTTTTTTTCAAGCATTAGCCTTATAACTTCTTTGAATTCGCTGTAATTTTCATTTTCCAGTAACATTTTTAGTTTTTCAGCATACTTTGAATCAAATTTTTTTCCGTATTTGATCCTCCTCTCAAATGCTTCCCTGTCCATTAAATAAGGTTTTAAAGACGGGATAATGCTTGATTTAAGTCTTTGGAAAATCATAAAACCGCCCAGATCAATATCGCCCCAATGGAAGAATTCAATTCCGTATGGATGAGCCGCCTCGTAAAGTTTCTTAAAAAATACTCCTTTTACCGGGCTGTAAAAACCACTATGAAATACAATCATCAATGTCTCGTCACTATTTTCATTAAGCATATGTATATAATTTGCCTTGTTTTCGATAAAAAGGATTTTACGGACACTACCCATTCCGGTAATGGTTAAATTCCTTACTGTATCGGCGTTTAGTGAAACACCGTATATAAACGGTGAAAAATCT